>ULQD01016680.1_pt1 | contig 20230 bp, 18 predicted proteins | sample 1954121 | NCBI WGS metagenome assembly ULQD01 (sample SAMEA4835646, study PRJEB28245) | human gut metagenome | biome: gut microbiome; material: fecal sample | place: Denmark | collected 2008 | reverse complement strand
AAAAAAGAAGGCGCATCGGGTATTACGACACACCTTCTTTTCTTTTATAGTAAGTTTTCCAGAACTCAATATGAAGCATTGACAAAGGTAAGTTTCGTATTTAGCCTGTTCAAGTCCGAGCCTTCGGTTTAGATGAAAATCTTCCTCTCACTATGTTCGAGCGTATTTTCATCTAAAGACTTGCACAGACTAAATACTTCACTGGAAAAGTCAATGATTCAAATTAAATTCCGAAAAACAATGTTTTTGGGCTTGGCAGGTTACTCTTTCCAACTTTCAAAGTAGTGCTTTTGAAGCAGTTTATCAATATCGCTTTGGCGATAGATGATTTTACCTTTTATCTGGATAAAGGGGATTAGTCCTGTATCTCACCACACCTGCAAGGTTCGCAAACTGACATTCAGTTTCTTGGAAACTTCATTATTAGAAAGAAAGCGTTCCCCGTTCAGGTGGGGCTTGTAATGCTTAACTATAGATTCAATGCCATTCAGCATCGAATCGAGTGAAGAAATAAATTCTTTGACTTGTGGGGTATCTTTATTTATTAGTTCCATGATTGAAAGATTGTTTTATTGAAATATTGATTTCAAGTTGGCTGGTTAGTTACGCAGATAGTTACCCAGCGATGAAATGCTAAGTACATCTTTTGCCGGATCATAATCTACATAGAGCCGTTTGGATGCAATGGCAATAAAATACTGGCTACCATCTCGCTGTATCTCATAAGTAGCGGGTGAAGCCTGTTTTGTGGTTTCCGATATATATATAATAGAAAGAAGGTACTCTTTATCGCTCCGATAAATGATTATCGTAGGATTCAGATTAACGCTTTCCCATGTGCCGACAATGGAAAACAGGTTGAAGGACGGGTAATCTTCTTTAGTTCTTCTCATAAGGCATAATTTGTTTGGGTGATTGATTTTGTGTTTCGCTGTCCGCAATAATTCTTTCAATATCGGAAGATTTATAATAAATCTTGCTACCGATTTGAGAATAAGCCAGTCGCCCGCTACTTCGGTAATATTGTAGCGTTCGCTTGCTAAAGCCTAACAACAGGCACACTTCTTGACTATCCAGCCAATTTTCTACTTTCTGCGTATGAGTGCTGCACAAATTTTCTATTCGTTTGGCAAACTCGGTGAACCGTTCACAGACATACGAAAAGGTTCTCTTTTCAATGGTTACCACTTCCATACTTCTAATTTTAAATGGTTTATAAAACGTGTTGATTCTATTTTCATCGGCAAATGAAAGAAGAATCAACACGTTTTATAAACTGTCTGAAAGTGGTACATCCTGTCTACCTCTGGCTCAATTCATTTGGAATATACTAAGAGGATATTCGTTTTTTAAAGGTATTTACATAGAAAGTCAAATGGAAATGGAGATACGAAAAGATTTATCACTTATCTTTGCCGCATGACTACCAATAAGATAACACCCGAAGAATTATGGGCAAGACAGCAGATCAGCCCGCTGGATGTGGACTATGATTTGTGGAATGAACGCAGAGCATCTATACAGACATTCTCACAAATGAGCCATAGTTACATCTTTACGGTAGATGTTTTCAAAGAACGGTACGATTTTGCATCCGATAATTTTGCTACTATCTTCGGATATAACCCTACATGGATAAAGACGATTCACAAGCAGGGGGATTTATTAGAGGAACGGATTCACCCGGACGACCGGGCACAACTCATCGAATACCAGATTGAACACGGGCAGTTCATTTATTCACTTCCGCAGGAACAGAGGAATGATTATCAGCAGATATTCCAAATTCGTATGCTGAATGCCCGGCAAGAATATGTGAATGTAATCAGTCGCCACCAAGTAATTCAGAAAGACAAAAACGGAAAAGCATGGATGATTATGGGAGTGATGGATCTTTCACCCGATCAAATACCTATGGAGCGAATCAAGCGGACGGTTATTAATCGGAAGACGGGTGAGATACTTGCATCGGCAGTTGTTCCGGCAGACCAACAATTAACCAAGCGGGAAAAGGAAATACTCTTACTAATCCGACAGGGCTTTTTGAGCAAGGAGATTGCATCTAAACTGAACCTTAGTATTTACACGGTGCACAATCACCGCAAGAATATATTGGCAAAACTGAATGTCGATAATGTGATCGAAGCTATCAACCGGGCAGAAAGTTTTGGTATTCTCTATTGATTACGGCACCCAATCCAAGCTATTTGTCAGCGGATTGGTTTTTCTCCATTGTTCCAGTTCTTCGTAATTGCGAACTCCACCCACGAAAACAGCATGATAGATTTCTATGCCGGGAATCTGTATCCCGTCCGGCACATCGAATTTTATTTGAAGGATGGTATTCTTGATTTCAGGAGTAAGTTGGTTCGTAATGGCAGCAGTTACTTTTTCAACCACACCATCATATTTTGAGCCTTTGCGAATATGAATCATGTCAAACTTCCATGTATTCATGTCCTCATCTTCGTAAATGGCGTGCCATTCGATGCACTCTTCTTCTGTCTGAATCAGATTCTTAAATTGGACTTCCTTTAAAGATAGCCGTTCGGCAAGTTCCTGCATCACAGAAAAGCTGGCTGCAATATTTAGTGTATCGGTATAGATATGTAGGTCTATATCCCTACTCTTTGCCAGCAGACCGGATTTAAGCGAGCCTACCAGATGAACAGTTGCCCCAATACGTTCCCATGCCGGTATAATACCGGTATGTTCCAGTATATTCCAAGCGGTTTGCTGATTATGTAGGGCAAGTTCAAGAATATCCATATCGTTCATTTTGAGCATGCAAAGATACAAAACTTATGGATATATAGCTATAAATAGCCATTTCCTATCCTACTCGATTGCAGTAATTTTGCGCACCGTTTTGACCCTATTTTCATCCTTTAGCAATAAATTACTATGGTATTCAATCAAACAGAGAAGCAAGAAAGAAGCTATTTGCAGCAAATAATCAATCGGTTGAAGCAGATAATCAGCCATACAGATGTGTCCGTGAAAGACCATGTAGATACATTGGCGGAGTACAAAGACTACCTTTGGAGCAGTAAAGATATTGATCCGCATGAGATACGCTCCATGCGTGAAAGCATCCTGAATCATTTTGCCATAGGCGAAAGTGTAATTGACAAACGCCGACGGTTTGCCAAAATAGTGGATATTCCCTACTTTGGACGAATCGATTTTCAAGAGAAGAGCGAGAACTGTACGGTAATCCCTGTTTACATCGGCATCCACACATTTCACGATTCGGAAAGCCGAACAACCCTGATTTATGATTGGCGGGCACCTATTTCGAGTATGTTCTACGATTACGAATTGGGTGAAGCATCTTATCAATCCCCATCGGGAGAGATAAAAGGAGATATTTCATTGAAACGCCAATACCGGATTCGGGCTGGAAAGATGGAATTCATGATCGAAAGTGCGCTGACCGTCCACGATGATATTCTACAAAAGGAGCTTAGTGCTAATGCGGATGATAAGATGAAGAACATTGTTGCCACCATCCAGCGAGAACAAAACCGAATTATCCGTAATGAGGAAGCCCGAACGCTCATCATTCAGGGTGTGGCAGGTTCGGGTAAAACTTCTATTGCCCTACACTGCATCGCCTATTTGCTGTATGCTTTTCAGAGTAAAATCTATTCAAAAGACATATTGATTATTTCTCCGAACAAGGTGTTTGCCGATTACATTTCCAATGTCCTGCCCGAACTGGGCGAAGAAACCGTACCCGAAACCAGCATGGAGCAGATACTTTCCGAAGTACTGAATCACAAATACAAATATCTTAGCTTTTTCAAGCAAGTGAATGAACTACTGACAAAACCAATACCGGACTTTATTAGCGAATCAAATATAAATCATCTTTCGATTTCATCGCCAGTCTGGATTGCTTCATTCTGCACATCGAAAACCACTACTTTAGAGCAGAGGATGTGAAGCTAACCAAACATATCACCGTCCCGGCTGAATTTATCGAAGAGTAATTCCACCGTTTCAACCGCTATCCCATGCGCCAGCGATTTGAGGCAATGACGGATTATATTCTCGATATGATGAAAATACAGTACGCTTTCACTGTGACGACTACCGAACGGAATTTCCTAAAGAAAGAGATTAAGCGAATGTTTGCCGGAAACAATGATCTGCAAGTCTATAAAGATTTCTTCGCATGGGCAGGTAAGCCGGAACTGTTTAAAATGCGGAAGAATCGCACACTTGAATATGCTGACTTAGCACCAATGGCGTATCTGCATATCGCTTTGGAAGGTGGTACAAAGAACTGTGTTAAACATTTGCTGGTAGATGAGATGCAAGATTATTCCCCAATCCAGTACAAGGTGATACAAAAACTATTCCCTTGCCAGAAAACGGTGTTGGGCGATGCCAGCCAGTCGGTCAATCCTTACGGCTCGTCTACTGCAGATATGATTCAGAAAGCTCTTGTCACAGGTGAAGTGATGAAGCTATGCAAAAGTTACCGCTCTACTTACGAGATTACTGATTTTGCACAGAAAATACGGACAAATACCGATCTTGAGCCTGTCGCACGGCACGGAGAGAAACCGCAAGTATTATAATTTAATAATGAGAAAGAAGAACTATCTGCTATTAAAGAATTAATAGCCACCTATCAGGCATCCGCCTATAAATCACTGGGGATTGTCTGCAAAACCGAATCGCAAGCCTGTGAGATGGCAGATAAATTGCAAATTCCTGATATTCATTTCTTATCGAGCCAAAGTTCAGCTTTTATGCAGGGTATTGTTATCACCTCTGCACACATGGCAAAGGGTTTGGAATTTGATGAGGTAATTATTCCACAGACAGACGATAGGAATTATCATTCAGAGATCGACCAGAGTATGTTATATGTGGCGGTAACGAGGGCAATGCACCGTTTAACACTGACATATAGCGGAACAAAATACACGGCATTCATCTAAATTTTCAGCTTACTCTATTGTCATGCGGGGATTAACCTCTATATTTACCGCCATGCGCATAGCAGATCAACAAAATAACGATGAGAGAAAGCAAGATTTTATATCCGTCACCTGTACTTTCCCAATACATTAAATACTATTGGGCGTTAAAGACCGATGAAGTAGAGCCAGTAATGATACAGACTATTTCATCGGGGTGAGAATCTGAATATCCAATCAAAAGGTTTACAGCCAAAGAATTTTATCAGGGGACAGTTCTCAACGTATGGGAGTTTAATTTCAGAGGGTAATATTGATATGATTGCCGTCATATTTCATCCTTTAGGGCTGAATTCATTTGTACGGTGTTCTATGAGTGAACTTTACAACCATTATATAGATGTAGAAGATTTGGAAGATATTGAACTGAATCACCTGAAACGAAATATTTCTGCCGAACCAACCGTTGAAACCTGCATCCGGTTGATTGAACACTTCTTTATGCAACGGTTGGTCGATGCAAATTGTAACTACCAAAGAACGTATCACGCTATCCGTCAAATCATCAATCAACCACAAATTGACGTGAATACCCTTGCTGAAAGTGCTTGTTTGGGGTATAGGCAATTCAAGCGAGTATTTACCAACTATGTAGGAATGAGCCCTAAAGAATATTATCGGGTCGTTCGCTTTCAGCGGGCACTGTATCTATTGCAGAATCATCCGGGAATGGAGTTCGTAGACTTGGCTTATTCGTGTGGCTTTTACGATTCTTCGCACTTGGTGAAAGACTTTAAAGAGTTTACAGGCTGTTCGCCTACTCAATATCTATCTTCCCGTTCTCCGTATTCTACATTCTTTTCCGAAGATTGTAGGCTGAATGTTATTAAATCGCATAGTCGTGCGTAGTCATTTGTGATAAAGTTAGTTTTTTACAAGTGGATGATAGGCAAAGAACTTACTTTTGCAGAAGTATTTAAAATTAGAAAGTTATGCAAGAAAGTAATCTTATACATATAACCACTGGCATTGCACAGGTTATTGAAGCAGAGGAGAAATTGTTAAGTAGTTTGCCCGTAGAGGTTATTACACAAAGACGGAACGGACAGAATCGCACCATCAAGCAGATTCTCGGTCACTTGATTAATTCGGCATCCAATAATCATCAACGCATGGTTCGGTTGCAATATAGCAAAGACCTGCTTTTCTTCCCTGATTATACACAGGATAATGACTTGTGGATAGTTCTGCAAGATTATCAAAATGCCGACTGGTCTAACTTAATCCAGTTGTGGAAGTTCTATAATTTGCACATCATTCAGGTGATTCACTCGATAGATAAGAACAGGCTGGATAGTTACTGGTGCGATTTTACAGGAGCAAAGGTTACATTAAGAGAAATGATAGAGGGATATTTGGGACATTTGCACCTGCATATAAAAGAAATCCATGAATTGATAGATTGAATTTCTTAATTTTTCATACATTTGCGCTATATCAACTCACAAATAGTATTCACTTCTTATGAAACTCTGTATATAGCTACGCTCCTGCGAATAGCCCCCTTCAAGAAAGCTATTCAGCTATTTGACAAATAACGATTTATTTGCCACAGAGATTTTACATCCTTTTATTTATGAATTTACGAGCTGGCAGACCATGTTATTCAGGTCTGTTCGTATCGTGCTATTTTTGCAGTTGAGCAATGAATTATACATATAAACAAATCTGGCTCATCAACTTTCCGGTGATGATGAGCATCCTCATGGAGCAGTTAATCAATATAACGGATGCTGTCTTTTTAGGTCACGTAGGCGAGGTGGAATTGGGAGCATCCGCTATTGCCGGAATTTATTATCTGGCGGTCTATATGCTGGGCTTCGGGTTCAGTATTGGATTGCAAGTGATGATTGCCCGCAGAAACGGGGAACAGAATTATAAGACAACCGGAAAAACTTTCTTTCAGGGGTTATTCTTTTTATCGGGATTAGCCGTCTTGCTTTGCTTGCTGATTCATGCCGTTTCTCCTTATCTATTGAAGCGATTAATTTCCTCACCGGAGATTTATCAGGCAGTAGTCCGCTATTTAGACTGGCGCAGCTTCGGGCTGTTGTTCTCATTTCCTTTTCTGGCTATCCGTTCTTTCTTCGTTGGAATAACGCACACAAAAGCCTTGTCGTGGTCCGCTGTTACTGCGATAATGATTAATATCCCGCTGAATTACTTCTTAATATTCACACTGGAATTAGGTATTTCGGGAGCAGCCATCGCTTCATCTTTAGCAGAAATGGGTTCTTTGATTATGCTTTGTCTCTACACAAAAGCGAAGATTGACAAAGAAAAATACGGATTGAAGCCCGTGTATGATGGACAGTTACTTATCAAAGTCCTGAATCTGTCTGTGTGGAGTATGCTCCATGCTTTTATCAGCGTAGCTCCTTGGTTTCTATTTTTCGTGGCAATCGAACATTTAGGGAAAACAGAGTTGGCTATTTCCAATATAACCCGAAGCGTATCAGCAATATTTTTCGTAATTGCCAATTCCTTTGCTGTCACTACAAGTTCATTAGTAAGTAATGCTATTGGAGCCAGGGCGAGAAATGAACTTTTCCCGATCTGCCACAAGGTTCTGAAATTAGGTTATGCCGTTGGCATCCCATTCGTAGTAGTAGCTTTACTCTGTAACCGTTGGATTGTCAGTTTCTACACCGATAATGAGCTATTGATAGAATTAGCATTTGCTCCTTTCGTGGTGATGCTATTGAATTACACGTTTGCACTACCCGGTTATGTATATCTCAATGCGGTCGGAGGAACGGGGAAAACCAAAATCACCTTTCTGTTTCAGGTAACAACCACCTGTGTGTATTTAGTGTACCTCTATTGGTTGAGCTTCTGTATAAAAGCATCTTTATCCCTCTACTTGACGGCAGAATACCTGTTTGTGATTCTGCTGGCACTTCAATCTATCATTCATCTAAAAAGTAAACACTATTAAAGCGAATCAAGTTATGATGACAAAAATATATCCTCGCATCGGAGATAAGCAAACAGTCTATCCAACCCATCCGAAGTCCCTAAATCCGTAAAATCGGAACTGGCGAAAATAAATAAGGGACAGGATGATATTATCCGATTCATCCGTCACTATGAGGAAGAACAACTGAATCCCATGATACGGGTAACAAATTCTATCGCTTTGCGTTTCGATGTCATCGGTAAAACTTTGGAAACTCTTATGGATAAGCAATTGATGAAAACGACTGTAAATGACGAGTTATCCTCCGAGAAAAATATGCCGGAAAGAAAAAGCGTTTTGAGACAGGAAAATTACTTAATAATCCCTTTGAAAACGTTTTTTGGAGACACTCTGGGGGGAGGATATGCATTTGCGTTTTGCAGTAAGCCGATACATAACAAGTAATCATGCCCCTTAAGATTGCAGACGAAGGAACGCAAGAAAGATAAAAATACACGCTATTTTCATCCGGACATATATAAACTATGAAGATATTTGTGTAAGTTTGTCCACGAAGAAAAATGATCATATAAATACACACAATTTGAAACATGGCAGACGACAAGAAAATTATTTTCTCGATGGTAGGCGTGAGTAAAGTCTTTCCGCCTCAAAAACAAGTATTGAAAAATATTTACCTGTCCTTTTTCTATGGAGCAAAGATCGGGATCATTGGTTTGAATGGTTCTGGTAAATCTACATTGCTAAAAATTATTGCCGGCGTCGAAAAAGAATACCAAGGAGAAGTAGTATTCTCACCCGGATATTCCGTCGGATATCTAGAGCAGGAACCGAAACTGGAACCGGGCAAAACAGTAAAGGAAGTCGTACAGGAAGGCGTACAAAATATTGTGGACACCCTCAAAGAATATGAAGAAGTAAACGAAAAATTCGGCGATCCCGAAATACTCGAAGATCCAGACAAAATGGACGCACTGATCAACCGGCAGGCCGAATTACAAGATAAGATAGATGCAACTGATGCATGGAACCTCGACAGCCGCCTAGAAAGAGCGATGGACGTTTTACGCTGTCCTCCTGAAGATCAGGTGGTCGATACGCTGTCGGGAGGCGAACGCCGCCGTGTGGCTCTCTGCCGTTTGCTGTTACAACAGCCGGACATCCTATTGCTGGACGAACCGACCAACCACTTGGATGCTGAGTCGATCGACTGGTTGGAGCAACATCTACAACAATATACGGGTACGGTTATCTGCATCACGCACGACCGTTACTTCCTCGACCATGTGGCCGGATGGATTCTGGAACTGGATCGCGGAGAAGGTATTCCCTGGAAAGGAAACTACTCTTCTTGGCTGGATCAAAAGACCAAACGTATGGCACAGGAGGAGAAACAAGCAAGTAAACGCCGTAAGACACTGGAACGCGAACTAGAATGGATCAACATGGCCCCGAAAGCTCGTCAGGCAAAAGGTAAGGCCCGTCTGAATTCGTATGAAGCCCTTTTGAACGAAGACCAGAAAGAACGCGAAGCCAAACTGGAAATCTTTATCCCGAACGGTCCGCGCTTAGGGAACAAGGTGATCGAGGCCCAGCATGTAGCAAAAGCATTTGGCGACAAACTGTTGTTTGATGACCTAAATTTCATGTTGCCGCCGAACGGAATCGTCGGCGTGATCGGTCCGAACGGAGCAGGTAAGACTACACTGTTCAAGATGATCATGGGAATGGAAAGTATCGACAAAGGTTCTTTTGAAGTGGGCGAAACGGTAAAGGTCGGTTATGCAGACCAGACACATAAAGATATCGACCCGAAGAAGACCGTTTATCAGGTTGTTTCCGGCGGACAGGAGTTCATCCGCGTAGGCGGCAAGGAGGTCAACTCCCGCGCTTACCTCTCCAAATTCAATTTTGCGGGAGCCGACCAGGAAAAACTTTGCGGCATACTCTCCGGTGGTGAACGGAATCGCCTGCATCTGGCTCTAACGCTGAAGGCCGAGGCGAATGTGTTGCTGCTCGACGAACCGACCAACGATATTGATGTGAACACACTCCGAGCACTCGAAGAAGGATTGGAGAACTTCGCCGGTTGTGCGGTCGTCATTTCTCACGACCGTTGGTTCCTCGATCGTATCTGTACGCATATCCTTTCGTTCGAAGGGGATTCAAATGTCGTGTTCTACGAAGGTTCCTATTCGGAGTATGAAGAATACAAGCGCAAATTGTTGGGTGACGTGGAACCAAAACGTGTCCGTTACCGTAAACTTATTGTTGATTAATCGTATAAATAATTAATATTATAAGACCATGAAAAAAAGAATGTTATCGATGGCAGTAGTAGCTGCCGCCTTTTTGTGTTTCGGAAGTTACGCGAGTGCACAGAAAACAACCAAGCTGTTCAACGGAAAAGACCTTTCCGGCTGGAACTTCGTTGTCGATAAGAACTCCGTCCCAGCCGAACAGGTATATTCCGTGAAAGACGGTGTCATCAACATCACAGGACAGCCATTCGGATACATGTACACGAAAGAAAAATACGGAGATTATAAACTGCATGTAGAATATCGCTGGCCAAACGGCAAGGAAAAGGCGAACAGCGGTATCTTCCTGCTAATTGAAGAGCCGAAAAACCCGTTTCCGAACGGTATCGAATGCAACCTGATGCTTGATAATGCCGGTGATTTCGTCCTGCTCGGCGGTTCGGATCTGACTGAATACCAGAATAAGCCAGGCCAACCCCGCCCCTCTTTCCCGAAAATCCAGAAGGCGAATCAAGACAGCGAGAAGCCTGCCGGTGAATGGAATGAAGCTAATATCTTCGTAAAAAACGGTGTCATCACGGTCTATATCAACGGTGTTTACCAGAACACCGGGACAAACAAGGTAAAGGAAGGTTACATCGGACTGCAAAGCGAAGGCAAGGAAGTACAATTCCGTAACGTGACAATCACTCCGTGGTAAACAACTATATTTATTTTAAAACACCTATGTTTTGCATTCAAAGCATAGGTGTTTTGCATTCAAATCATATATGTTTTGAAAAGGTGTTCCTTGGGTTTCCATAAAAACATATCGTTTCTTTGCTATCTTTGCAACATTCTCACGGATATTCCGGTTCTTTTTTAAATTATATCACTATGGATAATCGTTTCTTGGACCTTATAGAGAGAAGCATAAAGGAGCATTGGGACCTCCCCGCCTTCTCTGATTACAATGGACATACCTTCCATTTCAAAGACGTCGCACGGCGGATAGAAAAGTTTCACATCCTACTGGAACATGCCGGTATCAAGAAAGGCGACAAAGTGGCCATCGTCGGACGCAACTCCTCCAACTGGGCAATCTGCTTTTTCGGAATATTGGCTTACGGGGCTGTTGCCGTGCCGATCCTGCATGAGTTCAAACCCGACAATATCCATCACATCGTCAACCATTCGGGAGCAAAAGCCGTACTGGCAGGCTCCAGCAACTGGGAGAACATGAACGAAAAGATGATGCCAGATGTCAAGCTATTCATGATGCTGGACAACTTCTCCATTATCGATTGCAAAAATAAGGAGGTACGCACCATACGCGATCGCATCAACGAATATTTTGGCAAGAAATATCCCCGTTCTTTCACCGCCAACGATGTGAAATATCATATCGAAGACCCGGAGGAATTGGCTGTCTTGAACTATACGTCCGGCACGACCAGCTTCTCGAAAGGAGTCATGATCCCCTACCGGAGTTTGTGGAGCAACACACAGTTTGCCTACGACCGTCTTCCTTTCATACATCCAGGAGACAACATTGTCTGTATGTTACCGATGGCGCACATGTACGGGTTAGCGTTCGAAGTGCTGAACTCCGTCAACAAAGGCTGCCACGTTCATTTCCTGACACGCACGCCGAGTCCAAAAATCATCGCAGAGGCATTTGCGACGATTCGACCGGCGCTGATCCTTGCCGTGCCACTCATTATCGAGAAGATCATCAAGAACAAGGTCTTTCCCGAACTGGAAAAGCCATTGATCAAATTGCTGTTGAAAGTGCCATACATCGACCAAAAGGTACGCGAGAAGATCGCCCAAAAGCTGGAAGCCTCTTTCGGTGGGAACTTCGGCGAAATCGTGATTGGTGGTGCAGCCATCAATAAAGAGGTAGAGACGTTTCTCAAATCCATCGACTTCCGTTATACGGTTGGCTATGGGATGACGGAATGCGGCCCACTGGTTTCCTACGAACAGTGGGACACGTTCAAGCAAGGCTCGGTGGGCCGTGTCGTCGACCGCATGGAAATCCGGATCGACTCGAACGATCCGGAAAACGAAGTAGGCGAAATCCTGGTTCGCGGCATGAACGTGATGTTAGGCTACTACAAGAATCCAGAGGCAACAAAGGCTGTGATGCTACCCGACGGCTGGCTACGGACAGGTGACTTGGGAACACTTGACAAAGACGGTTTCCTTTACATCCGCGGACGAAGCAAAAGTATGATCCTAAGCTCCAACGGACAGAATATCTATCCCGAAGAGATCGAAGACCGCCTAAACAATATGCTGTACGTGGCGGAGTCGTTGATCATTTCTCAGGGAGGTAAACTGGTCGCCCTGATCTATCCGGACTGGGAACAAGTGGACAAGGCAGGCATCCAACACTCCGAAATCGAAGAGCTGATGCAGCAGAACATCGACCAACTGAACACTGAAATGCCCGCCTACAGCAAAGTATCTTGCTTCAAGCTTTATCAGGAAGAATTCGAAAAGACACCGAAACGGAGTATTAAACGATATTTATATCAACCCGCAGAGGAAAACTAAATAAATAAATCGTACCTTTGTTTTCTGTTAATTTACAAACAGCTCATATGAACAAAGGGAAAATTACTGTTGTCGGCATTGGACCGGGAAATCGCGATGACATAACGCCTGCGGCATTATCAGCCATCAGGCAGTCGGATGTGATCATCGGATATAACTATTATTTCCAGTTTATACAGGATATAATTCACCCGGATACCCAATGTATCGATACTGGGATGAAGCGCGAGAAAATACGTGCCGAAGAGGCCTACAAATACGCTTCGGAAGGTAAAACAGTGACAGTGATCAGTTCTGGTGATGCCGGAATCTACGGGATGGCCCCGTTGATATATGAAATGCGGACGATGAAAGAGGCGCCGCAAGTGGAGATCGAGGTAGTGCCCGGTATCAGTGCGTTCCAAAAGGCAGCTTCGCTTCTGGGGGCACCTATCGGGCATGATCTCTGTATCATCTCCCTCTCCGACCTGATGACTCCCTGGCTACGGATCGAAAACCGCATACGGGCCGCCGCTATCGGCGACTTCGTGACAGCCATCTACAATCCGAAAAGCGAAGGGCGCTACTGGCAGTTGCATCGTCTCAAGGAGCTGTTCCTCGAAGAACGTGCACCCGAAACACCGGTCGGCTATGTCCGTCAGGCCGGACGCGAAGAGCAGGTCGTCAACCTGACCACGCTGGCAGAGTTCGACCCTGAGCAGGTCGACATGTTCACTGTCATCCTGATCGGGAACTCGCAGTCATATGAGGCCGACGGTAAATTCATCACACCACGCGGCTATTACGGAGAGATCAAGATGAAAACAGATGTCGGGATCGGCCAGGACATCATGATCCGCAGCTTTCGCACCATCGAGAAAGAACTCAAGAACAAAGAAATACCGCTCGACAAGAAATGGGCTTTGCTCCATGCCATCCACACGACAGCCGATTTCGATATGGAAAATATCCTACGGATCGACGATCATGCGGTGGCTTCCCTTTACGGGAAATTCAGCCGGGGCGAGGTGCGCACCATCATCACAGACGTCACAATGGCTGCTTCCGGCATCCGCAAAGGAGCTTTGCAGCGTATGGGAATCGAGGTGAAATGCTATTTGCAAGACGAGCGCACCGTACAACTTGCAACAGAAAAAGGGATCACCCGCACACAAGCTGGCATCCGGCTTGCCGTACAGGAACATCCCAGCGCTTTATATGTATTCGGCAATGCGCCGACCGCATTAATGGAACTTTGTGACCTGATAAGGAAAGGGAAAGCCATTCCCGCCGGCATTATTGCCGCTCCTGTCGGTTTCGTACACGTACAGGAATCCAAACACATGGTAAAGCCGTTTGTCTCTATTCCTAAACTCATCATCGAAGGACGGAAAGGCGGTAGCAACCTCGCCGCGACTTTGGTAAATGCGATTTTATGCTACAATGATGCAAAACAATTAAAACCAGGTAGAGACGTATGAGAACTCAAGAAATTGTAGAAGCTTACGGCAAAACGCACATCTATATGATCGGGATGGACGACAATCCACAGCCTAAGCATATAGATGTCATTATCAAAAATGTCAAACACGACAACATCTTCTCCGGAGGGAAGCGGCATTACGAAATTGTGAAACCATTCCTACCCGCCGATGCGGTATGGATCGAAATCAAGGCTCCAATAAATGCCGTCCTTGCGGAATACAGCCGGTTGATCCAGGAAGGCAAAGTGATCGTCTCCTTCGTTTCGGGAGACCCGTTCTTTTTCGGCTTCGCTTCCACCATCCGGAAAAACCTTTTAGGAGTAGGCATGAAAGTGTTTCCCTACTTCAACTCATTGCAGATGTTCGCACACCATGAACAAATTCCGTATGAGAACATGCACGCCGTGTCCGTTACCGGACGACCATGGCACGAACTCGACCGGGCGTTGCTGGAATACCGACCGCTGATCGGTGTGCTAACCGACCGTGTCCATACGCCCAGGGCTATAGCCAAGAGGATGATGGAATATCATTTGGACAGGGATTACACCATGTGGGTAGCCGAACATTTAGGCAACCCGAAGAAAGAGAAAATCTATAAAATCTACTCGATCGAGGAAATCAGCGAAATGAGTTTCACCAATCCGAACTGTGTTCTGCTAATGAAGGCTCCAAACTGCGCATTACAACGACCAGCCTTAGGCATACCTGACACGAAATTTATCTTGCTGAACGACCGGACAAAAATGATTACCAAAGCACCGATACGAGTGATAGACCTAAGCCTGTTAGAACTGCATAACAGCCGCTACTTCTGGGATATCGGCGCCTGTACCGGCTCGGTTTCAATCGAAGCGCGGCGCCAGTATCCTCATCTAGATATCCAAGCTTTTGAAGTGCGGAAAGAGTGCGAGAACATCATCCGGGCAAACACACGGCTGCACAGCGCTCCAGGCATAGACCTGCGTATTGGTAACTTCCTCAATCTGTCAATCGAAAAGAACACGATTGTCGATGCAGTCTTTATCGGCGGTCATGGCGGTAAGCTGAAAGAAATCATCCGCAAGGTAGCTTCCCACTTGAACAGTCTGAACGGCAAGATCGTTTTTAACTCCGTTTCAGAAGAAACCAGCAAGCTCTTCCGGGAGGCGGTTGCAGAAAACGGTCTGAAACTACATTCAGAAATAAACATTACGCTCGATTCCAATAATCCTATTACAATCCTTTGCGCAACGGGTAAAAATTATGTCTAAAAATACACTGAACATTCTTGTGGTTTCGGCAAGTAGTCTGTCGTTAGCACGCAAAATCCGGGACGAATATCCGGGCAAAACTGTCATCTATTGTAGAGAAGCAGATAACGACATCGAACCAGTCACCTCTTTCAAAGAGCTGACTGGCAATCTTTTCGATAAATCGGAAACGATTGTGTTTATCGGGGCGATGGGTATCTGCGTACGGAGTATCGCTCCCTACATCAAGAGCAAGTACACGGACCCGGCAGTCATCTGCCTCGACAGTACCGGCAAATATGTCGTATCGGTACTATCCGGTCATATCGGTGGGGCGAACGAACTGACACATGAATTGGCCCGCATACTGGACGCCGAAGCGGTTGTCACGACACAGAGTGACAACCAGGGACTTTGGGCACTGGACACCTTCGCGAAACAATATGGCTGGGAACAGGATGTCTACAACCCACAAGAAGGCATAATCAGTTTCTTCCAAACCGATTTCGAGAAGATAGACGAGGAAACGTTCAATGCATCGAGGGAAAAGGCCATGAACGAATGTGTCGCCCGTTTCGTCAACTGTCGACCGACCGCCCTCCTGCTCGATATTCGCACGAAGGAGACGGACTATATGAAGGAAACCTGTCCCCCGCACGTCGATGTCTTTTATAAATATAAAGATATCGACCTCGAAAAATACGAGCTGCTGATCACGGTCAGTCCCACTTACTACCACAAATCCCCTATCCCCTGCCTATCATTCTTCCCGAAAGTGCTTCACTTAGGTATCGGATGTAAAAAGGGATTGACAGACATGAAGTCCGTCCTCACGGACCTGTATATCTGCTCCATTTTCTACAGGTTCAACCTGAAGAGCATAGCTAACGTCTCCTCCATCGACCTAAAGAAAGAAGAACCGATATTAAAGGAACTGGCAGACACCTACCTGCGCAGCCCGTTCAAGACCTATCCGGCAGAGGTACTGGACAAAGTCCCCGTACCCCATCCTTCTTCCACAGTAAAGAAAGCCACCGGGTCGGGAAGCGTCGCGGAGGCAGCGGCCATCCTGAGTGCGGAAGGAGGCCCATTATTGGTGGGAAAACAAAAGGGGCAGACGAAAGACTTCACTTATGCGATAGCCATCAGCAAATCGGCAATACAGGACGAAGAAGATAGTCAGCAAAAAGGGAAACAGGGACATGGACATATCGAAATTGTCGGAGCCGGACCGGGCGATCCAGAACTGATCTCCATCCGGGGCCGGCGGATGCTGGAAAATGCAGACCTGATCCTCTATGCCGGAAGCCTCGTCCCCAAAGAACTCACCCTATGCGCCAAGAAAGGATCGACGATTCGCAGTTCTGCCGACATGAACCTGGAAGAACAATTCGCCCTTATAAAAAAGTTCTATGACAAAGGGAAGTTCATCGTACGCTTGCACACAGGTGACCCCTGCATCTATGGGGCGATACAAGAACAGATGGCATTCTTCGACCGCTATGGCATGAGTTACCATATCACACCGGGAATCTCCTCGTTCCAAGCTGCTGCTGCAGCTCTCCGTTCCCAGTTCACTATTCCTGAAAAGGTGCAAACCATCATCCTGACGCGTGGCGAAGGACGTACCCCCATGCCGGAGAAAGAGCAGCTGCATAAACTAGCCGCCAGCCAAAGCACAATGTGCATCTTCCTGAGCGCCGGCATTGCCGGACAAGTCCAGAAAGAACTTCTGGAACATTACCCGCCAACGACACCGGTAGCCGCCTGCTACAAGTTGACCTGGAAAGACGAACGCATCTACCGAGGCGAATTGAAAGACCTGGAACAGATCGTAAAAGAAAACAATCTGACACTGACGACCTTGTTAGTCGTCGGTGATGCCATAGACAACCGCACGGGGGTATCACGTCTCTACGCCGAGGAGTTCAAACATCTGTACCGCCGTTAGTGAGGGGCCACCTCCTACCTATGAGGCATGATACCTCATAAGTAGGAGGTACGGAACCTCATAGCTATCAGGCATGATACCTCATAGCTGCCAGGCAAGTACTCACCAGAGAGGATGACCCCCTGCTATATTACCGGTAAAGACAAGAGAACAACAGAAACATTATGATACTGATCTTAGGAGGAACAACCGAAGGCCGCAAGGCCGTACAAGTCGTCGAGAGCGCTGGCAAACCCTACTACTACTCGACAGTCGGCAACGAACAGGCGATAGAAGCCGTTCATGCCATTCGCCTCACCGGTGGTATGGACGAAGAAGAGATGGCACAATTCTGCCACGAGAAAAAAATCTCGTTGCTAGTCGATGCCGCCCACCCTTTCGCCATCCGGTTGCATCGGACGCTTGCAAAGGTTTCCTCCCGTCTCCGGATTCCGGTCGTCCGGTTGGAAAGGCAATACCCCGCACATGACAAGCGGTTGATATGGTGCACGGATTATGCCGCCGCCATCGACCGCCTACGTGCGGACGGGATCTGCAACCTGTTGGCCCTGACAGGCGTCAAGACCATTGCGAAACTGCGTCCTTACTGGGAGCAGACACCCTGCTGGTTCCGTATCCTGAACCGGAAAGAGTCGCTTTCGCTGGCTGAATCCGACGGATTCCCAAAGGAACGGATTATTTTTTTCCATGAAGGAGAAGACGAGAAGAAGCTGCTGGACCAGCTTCATCCAGATGCCGTACTGACAAAAGAAAGTGGGGAAAGCGGATATTTCAAGGAAAAGGTCGAAGCAGCGCAAGCCTGCGGCATTCCCGTTTATGTCATACAACGCCCTCCCCTGCCTGACAGTTTCACCTTTGTGCAAGGCATGGAAGGACTTCGTAAAGCCATCGAACGCCTCGCTCCCGGCTTCTTCCCGCTCCGGAGCGGTTTCACGACCGGCACATGTGCTACGGCTGCCGCCAAAGCCGCCTTAGTCGCCCTCCTGAACCGAACGGAACAAACCGTTAGTTGCATCACGCTCCCTTCCGGGGAAAAGATCATGCTCCCTGTCGCCGCTACCGAATGGGCGGACAACGCCGCCCTATGCACGGTTATAAAGGACTCCGGCGACGATCCGGACGTGACAAACGGCTGTTCCGTTATCGCCCGTATCGAGTTACAGGCTGGGCAATCCCCTACCCCCGCCTTCCTGTTCCGGGCTGGTGAAGGAGTAGGAACGGTGACGCTTCCCGGCCTCGGCCTCGAAATTGGAGGACCAGCCATCAACGCCACTCCCCGCCGCCTGATTACTGGAGAATTGACAACAATACTGGAGGAAAACGGCCTGTCCGGCAAGATAAAGGAGGTGGTCGTCACGATCTCCGTTCCGGGAGGGAAAGAGTTAGCTGCCCGGACATTCAATCCGAAGTTGGGAATCATCGGCGGAATCTCGATCATCGGGACATCCGGCATCGTACGCCCTTTCTCGAACGATGCCTTTCTCGCCTCGATCCGGAAAGAAGCCGAAGTTGCAAAAGCAATAAGATGTTCTCGCCTCGTCATCAACTCAGGAGCGAAAAGCGAACGTTTCCTGAAAGGCTACCTGTCGGAACGGCTGTCGGAAGAACTTCCTCCGCAAATGTTTGTGCATTACGGGAACTTCATCGGAAAGACACTGAAAATAGCTGCCGAACTGCAATTTGACGAAGTCGTCATGGGAATCATGATTGGCAAAGCCGTCAAACTGGCGGAAGGAGCACTGGATACGCACAGCAAAAAGGTCGTCATGAACAAAGCCTTTCTGAAAGAATTGGCTGCAAAGGCGGGTTGCAAACCAGAGTCCGTACAAAAAATAGATTCCCTGACGCTGGCCAGAGAACTATGGGAACTGTTCAGCAAGACCGAACAACAAAGTTTCTTCCCACTTCTGTTACAGAAGTGCCGAGAGCATTGTACCCCCTTGCTTCCCAACGGGAAACTATCCGTTCTGCTGATTTCGGAAAGTGGGGAAATAACCTTTCAAGCGTGATTATTCAAATGTAACATCCTTGTTCTGCACGTAGGAGACATCGATTTTTCCTCCCGCATCACCGTTGCTCTCCTGTAAAGGAAGTACCCTGACACGGCTCAAGAACAGGGTTCCTTTGGTGGCAGAAGTCGGATTCGTAAAGTTTAGCGTGATGGAGGTCGCGCCTTCCTGCGTATTGTTGATATCATAAACACCGCCGCTGTAGGTCAGGTGCACCTGGACATACTCGTCCTTCCCGATCGGCTTTCCTACCCAAGTGATAATGGTTGCGCCATTGCCTTTGACGGATGTCAGGGATTCGGGAAGAGCGATTGGATCGACATCGTCGATAGAGGCCTTGTTTGTATAGACCTGGTCTTTCCAACGGGAAAAGGTGAATGTGACCGGGTCCAGCCCGGATTCCGACAGCATATACATATAAGTTCCCATTCCTAAAAAGTCCGGCACTTTTCCGTTAAAGAGAATACCTTTGGCCGGCAGGCGCAGATTGGCCCCTTCGCTGTTATATTTATTGAAATTTGCTCCTATATGGGTATGGTTCTGCGTAACATTATATTCGACACCCAAATTCTGATAAAAAGGGATCGAGGGGTCGATCCCGTCCGAATCATCGTTATCGCAAGCGGTAAACACGCCAGCGAACAACAGGCAAGCATAAAGGAAATACTTTCTCATATCATTTAATTTTGTCCGAGTTACGAAAAGCATAGAATAATTTACCAATTGCTTCTCCGAGGACTCTATTATTCTTCTTTGATAGAAATAACAAATGAAGTGGGAAAAGTTTTTCCTTTTAGTTTTTTTTGTCAAACAGAAAGCTCCTGCAAGAGAGATTCTATGGTATCGGCCGCCAGCGTAC
>ULQD01060733.1_pt1 | contig 20434 bp, 2 predicted proteins | sample 1954121 | NCBI WGS metagenome assembly ULQD01 (sample SAMEA4835646, study PRJEB28245) | human gut metagenome | biome: gut microbiome; material: fecal sample | place: Denmark | collected 2008 | reverse complement strand
TTTTCATGTGAATTAAACTATTGAATAAAATCAAAAATTTATTTCTGTTTTTACTAAGTTGTCTCTGTACTTTAAATTATGCACACTTATACTTTAACACATTTTAATCTATTTGGCAAGAGCTGTTTTGGATTTTTTGCACACGTGGCACACGTGAGATCGCTTTTTTTCGGTGCAATGCACAGAAAAAAAGCGAGATAATCGGTGCAATGCACAGAAAAAAAGCGAGATAATTGGTGCAATGCACAAAAAAAAAGCGAGATAATCGGTGCAATGCACGAAAAAAAAGCGAGATAATCGGTGCAAAAAAAACGAGGCGCATAGTGCGTCTCGCTTCTTTGATTTTTGCTATTAGTTTCTTGTTCTATTAGCTATAAATGTTGTTACATTTGAGTAAATTGACTCTGGTGCATATACTACAAGTGCTGCTGTTCCTGTGTTCTTAAACATGTCTGTGTTTGTATCTGGTATTCTGTCAAATGCTGGACCTAAGTCTAGTATTGTCATTGCTGTTGCTCCTGTGTTGTTAAACATTTCGCTTGTATTTGTTGCAGCTGTTGTATAGAATGTATTTACTAAGTCTAGGCTTGTCATGGCTGTAAAGCCTGTATTTTTAAACATTTTTGACATGTTGGTTACTTTGCTTGTATTGAATTTTTCTCTTAGATTTAGTGTTGTCATTTTCTTATATCCAGTTGCTTCAAACATGCTTGACATGTCTGTTACTGCACTTGTGTCAAAGTTTGCTCCTAAGTCTAAAGTTGTCATCAATTCGTGTCCTGTTGATGCGAACATTCCTGACATGTTTGTTACTTTACTTGTGTTGAATTTAGCTTTTAAGTCTAATGATGCCATTTTTGCATATCCTGTTGAATTAAACATGTTTGACATATTAGTTACTTTACTTGTATCAAAGTTTGCTCCTAAGTTCAAACTTGTCATGGCTGTATATCCTGTTCCTTCGAACATACCTGACATGTTTGTTACTTTACTTGTATCAAATAAGCTTCCTAAGTCTAAACTTGTTAATGAATTATATCCGCAATATACGAACATTCTTGCCATATTAGTTACTTTACCTGTATTAAATTGACTGCCTAAATTTAAAGTTGTCATTGCTGTATATCCACAGCCATTAAACATATTATTCATTTCATATACATTGCTTGTGTTAAATTTGCTTCCTAAGTTCAAACTTGTCATTTTTTTGTTTCCAGTATTGCAGAACATCCATTGCATATCAATTACTTTAGAAGTATCAAAATTATTTCCTAAGTTTATTGTCGTCATTGAATTATATCCTGTTTCTCCAAACATAGCTTGCATATTGGTTACATTTTGTGTATTAAAATTGCTTCCCAAATCAAGTTTTGTCATTGCATTCATTCCGGTGTGTCTAAACATCCATTTCATATTTGTTACACTGCTTACATTTAATAAATTCAAATTAGTAATAGTCTCTGCTGATGTACAAAGTGTCGAGTCTCCTACATAATGGAATAAACTTGTTGAATCTGTATTTGCAAATATTTCGTAATCACTTCCAATGTAAACTTTAAAGCTTCCATTAGAATTTTTAGTATACCATGCAAATATTGATTTATCTTGTTGTGCTGATACATCCCATGCTGTTGAATTCTTTCCTGATGTACTAGAAACAAATGTTATGTTATCAATATTCTTTCTTAAAATTGCTGAATTTCCTAAGAATATACTACTATTTGCTCCATCTGTTGTTGCTTGAGCCTCTGTTGCTGCACTTTTTAGCACATTATACACCATAATATCAGTTTGTTTATTTCCATTCTGTTTTCCATCAACCAATTTGTCCTTAATTAAGCCTGCTGGTATTCTAACTTTAATCTGATTAGCATTAGCTGCAAAATTAGTAATGTTCAAAGTATATTCAATACCATATTGAACAGTTGAAGTTTTACCATTTTCAACTCTTGTTTCAGTTAAGTTTGTACCTGTTAAAGTTTTACCAACAGAAGTATTCACAGTTCCATTAACTAAAACTTGAATATTGTCTTTTGTTAATGAACTTGAATCAAAATACTTATCAGTAACTTTAAACTTAACAGTTGATGTCTTAGCTGGTGCATTTATTGTTGAGCTTATTTTTTCAACTAATGGGTCTACAACATCTACTACTTTTGAGTCTGTTGATACAGAACCTCCAAGAATATTAACACCTGACGTTAATGTTGTAGCATTATTTCCATTTCCTGTTATCTTGTCAAGCATTTTATTTGCTGGAATTGCAACTGTTATAACACCACTGTAATCTAAGTATTTATCTCCACTCTTAACTTGAAGTTGCTCTAGTTTTGATAAAGTTAATGTATAGCGTTTTCCAATTATTGTTGTTGCTCCATTTACTTGTGCTGAAACATCCTCTACTCTAAATCCTCTCGTTACTTTTGTCCAATCTGGCACTTTACCATCAATTTTGATTGTTAAATCATTTACTTTTAATGTACTTGATTTCGTTGAGTCATAATATTTATCAATCATTTCAAATACCATCTTGAATGTCTTATCTGTACGATTAATATCTGTTGTTGCATATTTATAAAAGATTTCTGGTTTAACAATATCTGTATGGTCTGTTATTGTTGTTGTTTTCTTATCAAGAGTATTTCCTTTCATATCTTTAGCTGCATCTTCATTTATTTGAATCTTCAAAGTACCACTTAATTCTCTGTATTTTCTACCTGATTTTACAAAGTCTTGGTCAGTTTCTCTGATGTTTGAAATTTCTAAAGTATATTGATGTCCTACAACAACATCCGTTTTACCATCAACATCTGTAATTATTTCAACTGATTTTGTAATAGCTATATTCTTAGAAGCAACTGTTGTTCCATCAATAGTTACTGTCATTTCACCTGTTGTTATTGGGTCTGCTGGGTTATAGTTTTTGTCTGTTACATTGAAAATTACAGTCTCTTTATTTGCATCAATTGACCTATTTTTTTGTATATAGTAAATTGCTGGTCCTGTTCCGTCAATGTTTCCAATATATAGATCTTGTTGTTTAGTTGAGTTACCATTTGCATCTTGTACTACTCCTGCATCTATTCTTAATGAAATATTACCACCATTTTCGTTCTTATATTTAGCTTTTCCACCTACTATTGGTTTTTTTGGGGTAAATTCTGTGTATCCTGCATCACTAGGTGCAATATTTGTTAGTGTTAATGTATATTCATATTCTTCGTTTGCTTTTACTTCTACTGGATCAGATAATGTTTTTACAATTGCTGTTGATACCTTATTGTTTACAATTACCTTTATGCTATCCTTTGTTAGAGTAAACGTACTACTTGCTTTTGTTAAATATTTATCTTTTACTTTTAGCTTTATTACTCCTGTATCTATGTTTACACTACTTACTTCCCAAACTGGGTCTACTACGTCAACTACTTTTCCACTGCCTGTTCCTCCTGGTTCGTTTTTACCAATTGTAATTGTTTTTGCAGGACTCTTATTTCCTGATTTATCAGTTGCTGTTCCTTCTGGGAAGGCTAATGACATATATCCACTGTAAGTATAACCATCACCAATTCCATCTTGTCCTTTTTGCTCTAAGTTACCTATTACTAAACGATATTTTTCTCCAACTTTTACATTTGCAACTCCATTTACAGTATCTGTTACGTCTCCAATTTTTGTTAATGTTTTTGTAATTGCATTATTTAATTTTGTTTTATCATAATTGTCGATTCCTACTGTTATTGTATTTGCATAATATTCATTTCCGGATTTTAAAGGAAATGCTGCTGCTGAATAATATTTATCTGTTAGTATAAATTCTGCTGTTAGTGTTTTATTTGTGTGATTTATATTTGAATCTACATATGTGTATGTAATTTCTGGTTTAACAAAGTCTGCAAACATTGTATTTGATGTATTCTTTTCTACCTTACCATCTGATAATGAATGTACTGTTCGTGCTCCAGCAGATGTTAATGCCATATTCTTATTTCCATATTTTGAATCTGTTAATGTCTTTTGGTTTATTTCTAATCTAACATTACCACTCCACTCTTTATATCCTTTTCCACTTTGTCTTGATGCTTCTTCTAAGTTTGATAATGTTATAACTTGTAATACATCTTTTGCTCCTGTTCTTGTATTTGCAGTTTGTGTCGCTGTTGCTACTGATATTGCATTTAATTTATTTAATGCATCTGTTGCATTTACTCCATCAATGTATACCTTAATATTTCCTTTTGCTAAACTACTTGTTAAGTCACTTATGTATTCAGCTGATGGTGTTGTTCTATTTGTTGTTCCTCTTAATGTTATTTTTAGATTTTTATTTGTTGCATCAAATGTTGCACTTTCTTTTACCCATTCTGTTCTGTATTTTGCATTAATTGTTCCTCTTGTATAATTTATTGCACTTGTTGTAGCACTTGTATTTAACTTGAAGTTGTTTTTGTCTTGATAGATTGCTTCTGGTGCATAAATTACACAGCCTGATTTTCCTGTATACGTATTAACCACATTGCTATTGCTATCTGCTATTTTTGTAAATGCTGGTCCTAAGTCTAATGATGCCATTGCAGTTTGTCCTGTTGCATGGAACATATATACCATAGTAGTTACATTTGTCGTATAGAATTGATCTCCTAAATCCAATGCTGTCATTTTGCTTTGTCCACATCCAGCAAACATATATGACATATCAGTTACTTTACTTGTATTAAAATTCGTTCCTAAATTTAAACTTTGTAAACCTTGACATCCTAATTGATAGAACATGTTACTCATATTAGTTACATTACTTGTGTTAAATAAACTTCCTAAATTTAGTGTTGTCATTACTTTAAATCCACATTCTCTAAACATATTTGCCATGCTTATTACTTTACTTGTATTAAATTGATTTCCTAAATTTAATGTTGTCATTGCCATATATCCAGTTTTATAGAACATGTATTGCATATTTGTTACATTTGATGTATTAAATTTAGTACCTAAACTCAAACTTGTCATTGCTGTATATCCTGTTTCATTAAACATATATTGCATATTTGTTACATTGCTTGTATCGAATAAATTTCCTAAATTTAATGATTTTAATGCTGTTACACCTGTTCCTTTAAACATATATTCCATGTTGGTTACTTTACCTGTATTAAATTTACTTCCCAAATCAAGTGTTGTTATTGCATTACTTCCAGTACTTTGGAACATATGTGACATATCTGTTACATTACTTGTATTAAATTGAGTTCCCAAATTTAAATTTGTTAACTTATCAGCACCTGTTTGGCAGAACATCCAACTCATAGAAGTTACTTTCGAAGTATTAAATTTGCTTCCTAAGTTAAGTGTGGTCATAGCTTTAAATCCTGTTTCTCCAAACATTGCACTCATATTTGTTACATTGCTTGTATCAAAATTGTCTCCCAAATCTAATTTAGTCATAGCATTATACCCTGCTTGTCTAAACATTTGTGACATATTTGTAACATTTGAGAAATTTACTAACTTAAGATTTGTAATTATTTCTGTTGATGTACATTTAGTTGAATTTCCAACATAGTGGAATAATCTACTTGAATTTACATTTCCAAACATTGCTGAATCACTACCAATATATACTTTGTAAGCTCCATTTGATGTTGTTGTATACCATGCAAGTATAGATTTATCTTGTTGAGCAGATACATCCCATGCTGTGCTATTTTTTCCAGATGTGCTTGAAACAAATGTTACATTATCTACATTTTGTCTCTGCATTGCACTATTTCCTAGAAATGCACTTGTTGCACTATCCTCTGATGCTGCGCTTCGTAACACATTATAAATAATATACTCAGTCTGTTTATTTCCATTTCCAGAAGTATCTTTTACAACATTTGCTGGAATTACAACCTTTATCTGGTTAATATTAGAAGCAAAGCCTGACATATTTAAAGTATAATTTGTTGCAACGTGTACTGTTGAAGTTTTTCCGCTCTCAGTTCTTGTCTCAGGTGGTTCTTCTTCCTCTACCCATCCTGTTTTTACTGCTGTATTTTCGGTTCCATTTATATAAACCTTTATTGTATCTTTTGTCAATGTACTTGTTGAGAAATATCTATCTGATATTCTTACTTTAATTGATGCTGTTTTTGCTACTGCATTTACTGTACTGCTCATTTTTTGAACATATGGTTCTACAACGTCCACAACTTGTTCTGAACCACTTCCACCTGGAATTGTTATTCCAGAAGTAATTGTTTTAGCCAAGTTTGTATTTCCTGTTGTATCTTTTACTTTTCCTGCTGGTATTGCTACTGTTACAACACCACTGTAGTCCAAATATTTATCTCCACTTTTTATTTGTAATTTTTGTAAATTTGATAATGTTAATGTATATCTCTTTCCTTTGCCTGATGCATTTGGAATATCTGATACACTTAATGAATGTCCTACATCATTCGTGCTCCAATTTGGTGTTTTACCACCTATTTTTATTGTTAAATCATCAAATGTTAGAGTTGAGCTTGAGTAATATTTATCTGTTACATCAAATATCAATGTAAATGTTTTATTATTTTTGTTTATAACTGCATCTGACCATTTACATTTTATATCTGGTCTAACAACATCTGTAAATTGTGTTATTGTTGTTGTTGAAGAATTTAGTGTATTTCCTCTCTTATCTCTTGCTGCATTTTTATTAATCTTAACTTGTAAGTTACCGCTATACTCTCTATAAACTCTTCCAGAACTTGCAAATGCTGAATCACTCTCTGCAAAGCCTTTTAATACCAATGTATATTGATGTCCAACTACTCTTGTTGAGCCATCAATTTTTGTACTGATTGTTTTGCTAGAAATAGTCTTTGTTAATTTGCTATCCATTTGAGTTCCATCTACCCATGTTGTTAATTCATTTGCTGCAATTAATTTAGTTGAATCATAGTTTTTATCTGTTACATTAAATATAATCGTTTCTTGATTATTAGCCAAATCTCTATTTTTCTGTACAAAATAAACTTCTGGTTCAGTTAAATCCATATTTCCTACATTTAAGTCTTGTTGTTTTGTTTTATTTCCATTTGCATCTGTTACTGCTCCTGCTGGAATTCTTATTGTAATTGAACCACCATTGTCATTTCTATATTTTGCTTTTCCTCCTACTATTGTTTCTATTGGCGTAAATTCTGTATATCCTCCTCCTGATGGTGCTATATTTGATAGTGTTAATGTATATTCATATTCTTTACCATCTGTAATTGTTGTTGGTCCATCTAGTGTTTTTACTATTGCTGTTGATTCTACGCCATTTACTATTATCTTAATGCTCTCTTTTGCTAAATTGAATTTACTCGTAGCCTTAGTTAAATATTTATCTTTTACTCTTAGTTTTACAACTCCTGTATCTGCGTTTGTACTTGCAACTGACCATACAGGATCTACTACGTCTACTGGCTTTCCTGTACCTGTTCCTCCTGGTTCATTTTTGCCTATTGTAATTGTTGTCGCTGGACTCTTATGTCCTGATGTATCTGTAATTGTTCCTTCTGGGAATCCTAATGTTAAAATTCCACTATAAGTATAACCATCACTTAATCCTCCTTGTCCTTTTTGTTCTAAGTTTCCAATTACTAATTTATATGTCTGAACTGTTACTCTACTTTGTCCACTTATTGTTTCTGTTGTTTGACTTTCAAGAGTTAATTTTTTGGTAATTGCCTTGTTTAATGCTGTTTTATCATAGCTGTCTATTCCTACTGTAATTGAGCTTGCATCATATGTTCCATCAGATTTTTTAGCAAATGCTGTGCTTGCTCTATATTTATCTGCCACTTTAAATACTGCTGTTAATGTTTTAGTTGTATGATTGATATCAGAATCTGCATATACATATGTGAATTCTGGTTTTATCATATCTGCAAACATCATATTTGACGTGTTTGCCTGTTTAGTATCATCTGCTACTGTGTTGCCAGCCCTTGCTCCTGCTGATGTTACTGCCATGTTTTTGTTTCCATATTTGTCTGTTAGGTTTCCTTGTGCAATTTCCAATGAAATATTTCCACTATATTCTTTGTAATCTTTTCCTGTTACTCTTCCTTGCTCTATATTTGTTAATGTTAGCACTTGTCTTACATCATTTGCTTTTGTTGTTGCGTTTTGTACTGTTGTTGCTGTTCCTAAACTTTTACCTATATTAGTTATTTCTGTTCCATTTATATATACTCTTATGTTTCCTGCTGCTAATGAGCTTGTTAAGTTACTTACATATGTTGTTCCTGCATCCGGATTTGTTCTTCCTCTTAGTGTTATCATTACTTTTTTGTTTGCTTCATCTACCGTTACTGATTCTTTTATCCATTCTGTTCTATATCTTGCGTTTATTGTTCCTCTTGTATAATTTATCTTTGTTCCTGAACTTGTATTTAATTTAAAGTTGTTCTTATCTTGATAAATTGATTCTGATGCATAGATTACACATGCTCCTGATTTTCCAGTGTTTGTGAACATATCTGTATATGTACCTGCAATTTTTGTAAATGCTGGACCTAAATCTATTAATGTCATCGCTGTTATACCAGTTTGATAGAACATTTTTGTCATATCAGTTACATTTGTTGTATAGAATTGGTCTCCTAAGTCTAATGAAGTTAATTTAGTTCCTGCAAAATCATAGAACATACTGTTCATGTTTGTTACCTTTTTAGTGTTAAATTTACTTCCTAAACTAAAGCTTGTCATATTGCTATATCCTGTTCCCCAGAACATTCCCGCCATTGTTGTTACATTGCTTGTATCAAAATTTGTTCCTAAGCTTAATGAATTTAATGCTTGCATCCAATTAAACATATTTGCCATATTTGTTACTTTACTTGTATTAAATTGGCTTCCTAAGTTTAAACTTGTTAATTTATATCTTCCAGTTTGACAGAACATATTTTCCATTGTTGTTACATTAGCTGTATTAAATTTACTTCCTAAATTTAATGTTGCCATTACTTTATGTCCGCAGCTTTGGAACATATTCTTCATCGTAGTTACTTTACTTGTATCAAATAATCCTCCTAAGTCTAAACCTGTTAATGCTGTAAATCCACAATTTAAGAACATACTTTCCATATTAGTTACTTTAGCAGTATTAAACTTGCTTCCTAAGCTCAAACTTGTCATTGCTGTATATCCTGTTGCTGAAAACATATTGTTCATATTTGTTACATTGCTTGTGTCAAATAAACTTCCTAAATTTAATGCAGTTAATTTCATATTTCCTGTTTGGCTGAACATATAACTCATATCTGTTACTTTACTTGTATTAAATTTACTTCCTAAATTTAATGTTGTCATCGCCTGGCTACCAGTTTCCCCAAACATACATACCATATCTGTAACATTACTTGTATCAAAATTACTTCCTAAATCTAGTTTTGTCATTTTTCTCCATCCTGTCATCCAGAACATACCACGCATATTTGTTACATTACTTACATTTAATAAATTTAAATTTACTATTGTATCTGTTGATGTACATTTATCTGACCATCCTACATATTTGAATAAGTATCTTGAATCTATATTTCCAAACATTGATGAATCACTACCAATATTTACTTTGTAAACTCCATTTGATGTTGTATACCATGCAAGTATTGATTTGTCTTGTTGTGCTGATACATCCCATGTTGTCGTTGTATTCAAAATCTTTTTAGCTGATTTATCATAAATTGTTGATGGAATATTATTAATAAATGTTACACTATCTACATTTTGTCTTTGAATATTGCTATTTCCTAAAAATGCACTTGTTTTACTATCCTCTGACACCGCACTCCTTAACACATTATAAATAATATACTCAGTCTGTTTGTTTCCGTTTCCAGAAGTATCTTTTACAACATTTGCTGGAACTACAACCTTTATCTGGTTAATATTAGAAGCAAAACCTGACATGTTCAAAGTATAATTTGTTGCAACATGAACTGTTGAAGTTGTGCCTTTTTCAGCTCTTGATTCATTTTCTTCTGATGTTGACCATCCTATTTTTACTGCTGAATTTTTTGTTCCATTTATATAAACTTCTATTGTATCTTTTGTCAATGTACTTGTATTAAAATATCTATCTGATATTCTTACTGTTATTGATGCTGTTTTAGCTGGTGCATTTACTGTACTACTCATTTTTTGAACATATGGTTCTACAACATCCACAACTTCTTGTGAACCTGTTCCACCTGGAATTGTTATTCCAGAGGTTAAGGTTGTTGCCACATTTCCTTGTCCTGAAGTGTCTTTTACTTTATTTGCTGGTATTGCTACTGTTACAACACCACTATAATCTAAATACTTATCTCCACTCTTTATTTGTAGTTTTTGTAGATTTGATAATGTTAATGTATATCTCTTACCTTTTCCTGCTGCACCTGGAATATCTGATATACTTAGTGAGTGTCCTACCCCTTCAGCATTCCAATTTGGTGTTTTTCCACCTATTTTTATTGTTAAATCTCCAATTGCTAAACTTGCAGAAGAATAGTATTTATCTGTTATATCAAATATCATTGTAAATGTTTTTGAGTTTTTATTTATTACTGAATTTGACCATATATATACTACTTCTGGTGCCAATTTATCGTTAAAGCTTGTTATTGTTGTTGTTGAAGTATTTAATGTGTTACCTTTTTTATCTCTTGCCGCACTTGCACTTATAACAATTCGTATTGTACCACTATATTCTCTATAAACTCTTCTATTAGTTGTTGCTGTTACTGCACTTGCAAATGATGAAGTAGATTCTTTCATTCCTGTTAGTGTTAGTATATATTGGTGTCCTCTAACTATATTTGTTCCTTGTTCTGTTATTGTTGTTTTACATGTTAGTTTCTTGGTAATATTACTACTTAATTGCACACCATCTATTGTGATATTTAGTTCACTTAATGAAACTATTTTCGATGGGTCATAATTTTTATCTGTTATATTAAATACAAAGGTTTCGTCTCCATTTGCTGCAATTGTTTTTTGAATATCATATACTTCTGGACCTGTGTTATCTACATTTCCTACATACAAGTCTTGCTGTGCATTTGTATTTGTAAATGCATCTTGTACTGCTCCTGCCTTTATTCTTAAGGTAATACTTCCTCCATTTTCATCTCTGTATTTTGCTTTTCCACCAACTATTGTTTCTTTTGGCGTAAATTCAATATAATTCTTTGTTGTCTGTGCTATATTTCCTAGCTTAATTGTATATTCATATGTTGTATCATATCCATTTGAGCCTGAAGCTATTAATGTTGGACCTGATGTAATTGTTTTAGTTACTTGAGTTGATTCGGTTCCATTTACAAGTACTGCTATTTTTTCTAGTGCTAATGTTAATTTGCTCTTATCTCCACCTGTTTTTACTAAGTACTTATCTTTTACTCTGATTTTTACAGTTGCTCCATTTACATCTGTACTTGCTACTGACCACACTGGTGATACAACGTCAACTACTTGTTGACTTCCTGAACCTGGGTCATTTATACCTATTGTTATTGTTTTGGCATCATTTACATTTCCAGAAGTATCTTTTACCATGTTTGCTGGAAATGTTATGCTCATCGGTCCACTATAGTCTCTTAATCCATCTGTTTCTGTATTTTGTTGAAGTCCCCCTATTGTTAGTCTATAGTTTTCTCCAGTTTTTCCTCTTGCCCCATCTGAATAATCAGATAGTTTAGTTATAGTTTTTGTTAACCCTGATATATTAATGTTTTTATCAAGCAATTTTACTGTTACATTAGCCGCATTTGATGTTAATGTTGAAGAACTAAAGTATCTATCCGCTACTGTAAAGTCTACTGTTAGAGTTTTATTTGTATGATTTATATTTCCACTTGAATATACATATGTAAATTCAGGTTTAATAAAGTCTACAAAATCTCCTGTTATTGTGGTTGCATTATTTTTGTTTTGTGATGTATCTTGTACTGCATCTGCCGCAATTCTTAATGATACTGTTCCACTCCAATCACTGTATTTTCTGCCATTTTTTCTACCTTTGTTGAAATTAGATACCACTACTGTATATCTATGTCCTACAGTTTTTGAACTATGTATTCCTGTTCCTTTTATATCAGAAATTGATGTTATTGTTGTAGTTACATCTGCTGTTTCTCCATTTATTAATGTTGTAATATTGGCCGCTGATAATTTTGTGCTTATATATTTGTCATTTACATCAAATACTATTGTTTCTCTTTTATTTGTCGCATCCTTTGTTGATGATACTTTTTCTATTACGGGTTTTATAAAGTCTACTAATCCTATCGAGAAGTCTTGTTGTTTACTTGAGTTTCCATTATTATCTGTCATAGTTCCTGCTGCAATCCTTATTACTGTATTACCACTCCATTCTAAATAACTCTTTCCTGATTGTTTTGAACTTTGCTGCCAAGTAGTTAATGTTAATGTATATTGCACTCCCTTTGTTATTGATGTTGGCGTACTTAATGTCTTTGTTACACTTGTTGCTGTTTCTCCATCAACCAATACTGTTATATTATCTCTGCTTAATGTGCTTGCTTTATAATATTTATCAGTACCTTTTATTGTCATTGTTACTTGACTCTTACTATGGTCTATATTTACATTACTTACTTGCCAATACGGATCTACAACGTCTACTACTTTTCCTGTTCCACTATTTGTTGGTATATTAACTCCTGATGTTATTGTAACTGCATTATTTTTGTTTCCTGTGGTATCTGCTACTTTATTTGCTGGGATTGCTACTGTTACTACACCACTGTAATCTTTATAACTTGCATTAGCCGCTATTGAACTTTGTTGTAAATTTGATAGTGTTAAAGTATATCTTTTTCCTATTACCTTGCTCTCATGTTTTATTACTCCATTGCTTGTGTAATATACTGTATTTGAATAGTCTGCTGCTGTAAGGCTTTTGCTTACCTTTGTCCAATCTGGTTCTGCTCCATCTATTTTTATTGTTAAATCATTAACTGACAATGTTGTTGATGTACTTGCATTATAGTATTTGTCTGTTATATCAAATACCATTGTAAATCTTTTACCATTCTTATCAATATTAGACTCAGAAAATTGATATGTTACATTTGGTTTTATAACATCTAAAAAGTCTCCTGTTATCGTTGTTTCAGCATTTGTATTATTTGATGTATCTTTTACTTTTCCAGCCGCAACTTTTATGGCAACTGTACCACTCCAATCACTGTATTCTCTGTTTCTGTCAATTGTTGTCCTTGTTTTTTCAAAATTTGTTAGTGTCATTGTATATTGATGTCCTATTACTTTACTTGCTCCATTTACTGTTTCTTTTATTTCTGTTGGATTACTTAATGTTTTACTTACACTTGATGCTGTTTCAGAGTCTACTAATACTGTTATATCATCTTTTGTTAATTTGGCACTTGTATTGAAATATTTATCTATTACTTTAAATGTGATTGTTTCTGTTCCGCCAGATTTACTTGATGATACTTTTTCAATCTTTGGCTTTATAAAGTCTACTTGGCCTATTGTAAATGATGTTTCTGGACTTGAATTTGAACTAGTATCTGTTAGCACTCCTGCTGCTATTTTTACAACTGTATTACCACTCCATTCAAAATAACTTTTTCCATTTTGTTTTGAACTTTGTTCCCAACCTGTTAATGTTAATGTGTATTGTACACCAACTTTTGTACTTCCTTCTTTTACATCTGTTGCCGCACTTAAGTTCTTTGTTACTGATGTTGCTTCTGTTCCATCAACATATACTTTTATATTGCTTGTTGCTAATGTGGTTGCTTTAAAGTATTTATCTGTTCCTTTTATTGTCATTACAACTCTATTATTTGTATGGTCTATTGTAGGTGAACCAACTAATCTCCATTGTGGTTTTATAAAGTCAACAAAGTCTCCTGTTATTGTTGTATCTACATTTCCATTGTTTGACGTATCTTTTGTTGCATTTGCCACAATTTTTATTGATACTGTACCACTCCACTCTTTATATTCTTTATTTGTTTGATATGTTGATTGTTCAAAATTCGTTAATACTAATGTATATTTATATCCAATTGTTTTTGATGCCCCATTTACTGTTCCAGTTTTTGCAGTTCTTGATAAACTTTTAGTTATACTTGTTGCTTCTACACCATTCATATAAACTTTTATATTATCAGCACTTATCATGGTTGAATTAATGTATTTGTCATCTACATCAAATACTATTGTTTCTTTTTTATTTGCTGCATCTTTAGTTGCCGAAACTTTCGTTATTGTAGGTTTTATAAAGTCTACCAATCCTATCGAGAAGTCTTGTTGTTTGCTCGAGTTTCCATTCGAATCTGTCAAGGTTCCTGCTGCTATTCTTATTACTGTATTACCACTCCACTCTAAGTATGATTTTCCTGACTGTTTTGAACTCTGTTGCCATGTTGTTAAGGTTAATGTATATTGCACACCTTTTGTTATTGAGGTTGCTGAACTTAATGTCTTTGTTACGCTTGTTGCTGTTTCTCCATCTACTAATACTGTTATTTTATCTTTAGTTAATGAATTTCCACTATAGTACTTATCAGTACCTTTTATCGTCATTGTTACTTGGTTTTTACTATGGTCTATATTTACATTACTTACCTGCCAGAATGGATCTACAACGTCCACTACTTTTCCTGTTCCGCTATTTGTTGGTATATTAACACCAGAGGTTATTGTTGTTGTTGGATTATACCTTCCTGAAGTATCATATACCTTTTTTTCTGGTACTACTACTGTTATAACACCACTATAATCTTTATAACTTGCACCAGACGCTATTGTGCTTTGCTGTAAATTAGATAATGTTAATGTGTATCTTTTTCCTACAACTTTGCTTGCTCCATTTACTGTATTTGATAAGTCTGCTGATGTAAGATTTCTTGTTACCTTCTTCCAATCAGGAACTGCTCCATCTATTTTTATAGTTAAGTCTGTTACTGCTAATGTTTTTGATGTTGATGCATTATAATATTTATCTACTATATCAAATACCATTGTGAATCTTTTATTTGTTTTATCTATATTAGATTCTGCAAATTTATATGCTACATTTGGTGCGATAAAGTCTGCAAATGGTCCTGCTAATGATTCTCTTACTCTTGCTCCTGATGAATTTAGTCCTGTATTTTTATTTCCATATGAATCTTTCAATGTTCCTTGTGCTATTTGGATTGATATGTCACCACTCCACTCTTTGTAGTTTTTTCCTGATTGTAGTGCTGATTGTTCAAATCCTGATAGTGTTAATGTTACTAATACATCATTATATCCTGTTGTTGGATTTTTACTTGTTGTTACTGTTCCTAATGATTTAGATATACTTGATGCTTCTGCACCATTTATGTATACTGTTATATTATCTTTTGTTAGTGTACTTGTTACATTGCTCTTATATACAGATGTTGCATTATTATTTGTTCTTCCTCTTAATTGTATTGTTACATTTTTTGCTGATGTATTTGCATTTTTTGATTCTACTATCCATTCTGTTTTATATCTTAAGTTTAGCGAACCTCTTGTATAAGATATTGTTGTTCCTGAACTTGTATTTAATTTAAATGCATTTTTGTTTTGATATATTGCTTCTGGTGCATAAATTATACATCCTGATTTTCCTGTATTTGTAAATACATTTGAATATGTTCCTGCTATTTTTGTAAATGCTGGTCCTAAGTCTAATTCACCCATTGCAGTATATCCTGTTGCATTAAACATCGATGTCATATTTGTTGCTGCTGTTGTATAGAATATATCCCCCAAGTCTAATTTTGTCATTTTAGTATATCCTGTATTTGCAAACATTTCTTGCATATTTGTTACTTTTGCTGTATTAAATTTAGAGCCTAAAGTTAGTGTTGTCATTGCTGTATATCCACAATTTTTAAACATTGCCTGCATATTTGTTACTTTGCTTGTATCGAATGAGCCTTCCAAATTTAAAGATGTCATCACTTTATATCCTGTTCCTTCAAACATACTGATCATTTCTGTTACTTTTGCTGTATTAAATTTAGAACCTAATGTTAGTGTTGTCATTTTAGTATATCCGCAATTTTTAAACATTCTTGTCATTTTAGTTACATTTGCAGTGCTAAAATTGGCTCCTAAATTTAAACTTGTCATTGCCGTATATCCAGTTCCATCAAACATCGCATACATACTTGTTGCTGCCGAAGTATTTATTCCTCGCAGATTTAATGACGTCATTGCTTTATATCCACACTCTTGGAACATATATTCCAGGTTTGTTGCTTTTGCTGTACTAAAACTTGTTCCTAAGTCTAAGCTTGTCATTGCATTATATCCTGTTTTCCAAAACATTGAATACATATTTGTTGTATTTGCTGTTTTTAGCAAGTTTAAATTTGTTAGTGCTGTTGTCGCTGTACAAATTGATGCTGCTCCTATATTTGAGAACATATAACTTGCATTTGCGTTTGCATATATATTTCCTTTACTTGCTATATATACCTTTTTGGCACCACTACTATTACTGTTTACATCCCATGCTAATATTGAGTTATCTCCTTTTTCTGATACATCCCAATATGCTTTATTATATATATGTGCAGAATATACTTTCATATTAGTAAATTCTCCTCCACCAGAGTTTCCTGATGGGTTGCTTCCTATTGACATTACTGTATTACCAGTTGCAGGTTTTAGTGTTCCTGCATGTACTTTCGATGCAACTAGTTGGCCATCAACAAATAATCTTATTGTTGTTCCATCATACGAACCCAGCAAATGTACTTTTTGACCTTTTTTTAGTGCTGTTGTTGCTTTCGCATTGTCGTATGACCCTCCTATATTTATTTGCATATACGGTTTATAGTCTTCTGTAAGTCCTAGTGATACACCTCCACCTTCAAGGTTTCCCATAAGAGTTTTATACGTTGATGGTAGTGTAACCAATTCCATTGTTAAATCTAATGTTACTTGATTTGTTCTAAAACTCATTTGTCCTAAATTTATCCAGTCATCTTTTCCGTCTAATTGTATATATTCATTTGTCCAGTCTTCTGCTTTTACATTTCCATCATTATGACCTGTTAAATCTTTTAATGCTCCAACATTTCTCTTAGCTTCATAGCTTGCTACACATCCTGTTTGATTATAAATCTTTAAGTTGTATAAATTCATCGCGGTAAAACATCCACCTTTATAGTCTGTTTGAGCTCTATTTCCTTTTGGATTACATCCCATAGCCATTACAGTTGGTTCATCATATGAACCACTACCAGAGCTATTGTTTTCTGCAGCTGGTTTCTTTATTTGTCCAGAAAATGTTACCGAACCGACTGAGGCGTTATTTACGTAAAGCGTTAATTTTCCACTTCCGGATGACACCTTTAAATGTGTACTTCGTTCCAGCCGTGACTTTGTTTGGCGATTGTACTGATACATATTTATTCGAACCGGTGCTCCATGCTTCAAATTTAGGATATCCATCATTTAAATATATTCCAAGTCCTCCATCTTCGAAGTTACTTACTATGTCTCTCTCTCCTGATTGTATTTGATTTATCGTTACTGTTGCTTCTATGCTTGCATATGTAGTAAAATCTATTGCTCCCATGTTTACCCATGTATTTGTACCATTGAATTGTAAGTAATTTGTTCCCCATGTTCCCGCTGTTACTACACCATCATGTTGTCCTGTTAAATCTTTCCAGATTTTAGTACTGTTGCTATATGCACTTGATACTGCTGATGCGTCATAACTGCTTGCAGTATATACTTTATCATATATTGCTATTGAGTAAATTCTTATATTTGCAAAAAAACCATATTTTGTATTGACTGTACTTCCTTGTGGGTTGGCTCCCATTGCTAATATTGTACTTTTAGAAGGTGCTTTTATTGTTCCTTCTGATACAACTCTTGATACAAGCTTATCATTTACATATAAACAAACACTAAATCCATCATATGTTGCTACTAAATGTGTTTTTTGTCCTGCTTTTAATGCCGAACTTGATTTTGCTGATTTCCATGCATTTACACTTGCATTATAAATATCAAATGTTGGAACTCCATTTAGTAAGTATAATCCATACCCTCCATCTTCAAAGTTTGATATTATATCTCTTTCTCCTGATTGTATTGATACTGGTGCTACCCATGTATCTATTCTTATTTGTTGTGTTGGATTATATGCAGCTAGTCCTACCCAATCACTTGTACCGTTAAATTGTAAGTAGTCTGTTCCCCATGTTCCTCCATGTAAAGTTCCATTCATGCTTCCATTTAAGTCTTTCCACGTTGTTGTAGAACTACTATGACCGCTTCCTGTGTTTTTACTAGCATCCCATTTATGTACAGGTGCGTCATTTTGAACTAATTGATTTGTAAATGTTACATTTTCTATGTTTTGTCTTTGTATGCTTGAGTTTCCAAAGAAGCCACTTGTTGCTGCAGTTTCACTACTTGTTGTCATTAATGTTGTATCATTTCCTGATGTTCCTCCTGCATATGCCGCGTTTAGGTCTTCTCCGACTATTGGCGATGTTGATGATTCTCCAAAGTCTCCTCCATTACTTGTATCATCACTGGTTGTATAGCTTGTTGATGAATCTGCTATGTTTGTTTCATCATTTACTGTTTCATCTCCTATTGTTGCATCTTCGCTTAGTTCTGATGTTGTTATATATGTTTTTTCTTCATTTTCTCCAACTTCGCTACTTATTGAAAATTGATATGTTTTTTCTGTTCCCTCTTCCTCTGTTTCTAGTTCTGTTGTTTCTAATTCTTTCAATTGGTTCTGTTCATCTAAACTGTATACTGTTATTTTTTCGTTTTTGTTTTCTGCTGTGTATTTTGCTTGTATCCCAACAATTTCTCCATATTCACTTGGATTATATACTGCTTTCGTTTCTTCTGATTCACTTTGTGCTTCGCTCTGGCTTTGTGTTTTCGCTTGATTCTGTGCTTCGTCCTGGCTTTGTGTTTTCGCTTGATTCTGTGCTTCGCTCTGGCTTTGTGTTTCTATTTCATTTTGCGCCTTATTTTGATTTTGACTTATATTCGCGTTTTCTTCTTGTATTTCTGCTTGATTTGAAACTCCATTCTTACTTTCAGTTTTGTTCTCAGTTATTATTGCAGTGAATGCTTTTTTCATTGATTGACTTTCATTTGGAATTTTTACGTCTGTTAACGTTCCTATGTCTATATCTTTTGTTTCTAGTTGAGCCTCTAATGGCATATATCCAGTTGCTATAATGTCTCCTGTTTCATTTGTTATTTTTCTATTATAAAATGTCTTTTTTTCTGCATTTTCAGCCACTGTTATTGTTGCTCCACTTACTTCTAGCTTCTCAACTTCTTTTGTATCATAATCAGTTGCCACTTGAACTTTCTTCTCTGAAATCTCTTTATCTGTTAATTGTATAGTTCTTGAATCAATTTCTTCATCTTCAGAATTATAATATTTAGTTATCATCTTTGTATTTACTATTTCTGGCAATTCTAATAGATAAACTCCATCACTTGTTTCTGTTGCTTCTACTGTGATTGTTTCTTTTTCTAATTGATTATTTTTATCTGCGACTTCCAACGATATTTCTATTACCTTCTCTGCCCTTGACCTTCGTACATTATGATATGCGCCCATCATGATTGCTATTGTCATAATTAGTATAAATATGTTTCTTATTCTTTTAGCTATTAGTTTATTTTTTAACATTATTTTCCTCCGTTTTTTTGACTCAAATCTTCTATTTTTTCTCTATATATTTATATCATAATGGTCTCTTTTTTTCAACGTTTTTCGGCATTTTTTTCTAAGAAATTTATGGCATTTTTTGCACACGCGAGATCGCTTTTTTTCGGTGCATTTTTGCACACGTGAGATCGCTTTTTTTCCGTGCAAAACAAAAAAATGTGTCGGCTCTCATTTTGAGTTCAACACATTTCATTTTATATTTCTCTATATTTAGCCTTTTTTCGCAAAGTTGGCAAACTTTTATAAATAATTTTAAAGCATGAGAATTTTTCAAGTTCATTATCATCTAAGCAATCTAAATAAATATCAAGTTCTTCTAGATTCTTACAAGCTGATATTATTGCAGGATGTAGATTAGTTTCAAACATCAATTCTATTCCAAGCATTATTGCACTTCTTTTTGATTTTCCTTCTCTATGATACATCAAATTGTATCCTTCTCTAAATCTTGCTCTTATTGAATTTTTATATTTATCTAACGGTAATATATATTTATTTTCAATTATTTCAGAAATCTTGGTGCCCTTGTTTTGTGATACATCTTTTTTTATTTCATCTTTTGTATATGGTAAATAAACTTTTCCATCTTCTTCTGATATAACAAGTGTATGGTTGTCTTCTAGATTATTTTCTATGACTTTTTCTTCGTCAATTTCAAATATCAATCCGCTTTCATTTGCTATG
>ULQD01068395.1_pt1 | contig 20874 bp, 27 predicted proteins | sample 1954121 | NCBI WGS metagenome assembly ULQD01 (sample SAMEA4835646, study PRJEB28245) | human gut metagenome | biome: gut microbiome; material: fecal sample | place: Denmark | collected 2008 | reverse complement strand
TTGATACATAAATCTTTTTGGCGATTTTTTATTTTTTAATGCTTTTCTCGTATTATTTTCTCTAGTTAATATTTGCAAATTTTCTATTGAATTATTTTGAGGATTTGCATCTATGTGATCGATCGTCAATTCCTGTGGAATATCCCCCATCAGTGTTTCATATACCAATCTATGTACTCGGTAATATTTCCTTATATGTCGATTATTTTCTATAAAAGAAAGGCATACTTCTAAATATCCATCTTTATCCACTTTATAACAATGTTCTCTTGGTTGAAATATATTTATTCGCCCTTGTCCACCTTTAACTTTAGTAGTTATTACTTTGCCACTTTTGGTAACATAGTATCCGTCATATTTAGTTTTATAAGCAATTTCATTTTCAAAAATTATTTCCTCCATAATTAAACCTCTCACTAATTTTCTTATGGAAATTAGATAGCACGGTATTACCATATCAATTATGACTTAGGTTTCACCGTTAGCAACTTTCGTCACACCCTTTAGCAAGGTTAAGTAGGTTTTATTACGGCAATATTACTTACCGTATTGTTGACTAGCTGCTGACATTGTTACATCGCTTATGACATCGAAAGCTACATCAAGTGTCTTAGGTTCGTTGTAATGAATGTTACCCATTTCAAAGCCACCAGATAAAACATTTGCCATATCGAAAATGCAACAGTTTATACCATCAAGTCTGTCTTTCTTGTCATGAATATAGATGTAGCCCTCTCTCGCTGCCTGTCTTTCTTCGACATTTAAGAAAAATTTATCATACAGATTTTTATTTAACTCGCCATAAATCAAACTACGCTGTGTGCTATTCATAGTAGAGTCGGTATTGGCATTTGAAACGTCACCAATATAACGAATACCTTGAGATTTAGTATATACATCGTCCATCATGTGAACAAAATCTTTTTTGTAATTTCTATACTGCCTATAACATTCACCTGATTTTGGGTAAAGGTCAAGCAAAGTTCGTTCGACTATTGCGTGTATTGCCTCAACTGAAATGCAATCATTTTCTAAATCTTCTTCCATTATGTAGTCCATAACAGCAGAGCAAATTTTTTCATAATCTTTATCCGAAAGATTTTCTAATGCCCTGTTAGCCGATTTGCTACAGGCATTGATTATTTTTTGATAATCAAAATCTTCTAATGTTCCGTCTTTTTTTATTACTTTCATTTTATTGCTCCTTATCATCGTTCACAACAAACTCTATTCTTTGTTCGTTTTCTGTATTCTCTATATTCTCTGGCTTTAAGTCTAATTCTATTTCTGTATCCATATCAGTTTTCATAATTATGTTAATTGCCTCATCAATATCATTCCAATTCCTACAACGGTATCTTTGGTGTAGCATATGAGCGTTGTTTTCATATGACTCAAACCCAAGTCTATTCCATGGATAATCAAATAAAATTTTATGATAATAGCCACCAACTAAATTGTCTACGCAATCATCAATTAGAATGTCAATATCCCCACCGAGCATTTGCTTGTTCTTTATGACTATTAGGCTATCATACATATTTAAAAATGGAAGTTGTTCTTGTAACCAAGCTGTCTTACTAGAAACATTCTGTGGGGCTGTAGCTGTTACTATATAAATTTCACAACCTAAATCATGGTATTTATTTAATGTAGTAACACAATTTTCAAGCACTTTTATGTTGTCCCATACCCTCTTATCCGTGAAATAGTCATAGAATTCGTCTTGAGATACATTTTTAAAGAACTGTCTCATATTATAGGTAGTTATATCGGCAACGGACAAATTATCATTATAGTCCTTATTATAAACATCAATAATACTCTCTACTAGATTATTAATGACATTATCACAGTCGACACCAATACGCCACGGTCTAGGTCTTATCAGATTTGCTTTCAGTTCCATTGGTATTTTCCTCTTTATCATTCTCATCTAATTCATTAAGCATTTCGGTCACTGTTCTATAGGCTATTAGAAAACCAAGTACAAGCCCAACCAAAGCACCAATAATAAAATTAGCCATTTTTATCATGTTCCTTTCTGTATTTTTCGTATTCATTTCTAATTTGCTCCAAAGTACAAATTTTATACGGTATATGTCTGTTGTCACAATATTTAATCTCCGTACAGCAACCTTTGGAGAATTGCCAATCATTTGAACAAACAAGCATTTCATCTGCAAGTTCTTCAAGTAACAACAGGGTCATGTTCAATCCTTGCTCATAAGTGGTACAATCGTAAAGGTTGCCAAACATTGCAATAGGATTGAGATACAAATTTTCAGGGTGCATTATAGTTAATAGTTTTTGGCACTCATTTATTTCACTTAAATTTTCTTGTTTACCACCATATGGGTGTGACAAGTAAATAATGCTATTATAATGTTCTCTGTTAATTATGTTCGGTTTCGATATAATTATCTCCCTCCTGCTTAGCTATAATTCTTTTCACATATTTTTTTAGATTTTCATAAGCTGTATTGATATTTTCATCATTATTGATAACGTAATCAACAGATGATTTGCAGTTTTTAAATTCTATTTTATCTTGTTCTGTACGTTTACTGGTTTCTTTAAGTGCTTTATCAAAATTCTTGTACATTTTATGGTAACGTCCAAACAAACGCTTGTACCGATTGATATACGAGCAATCTATAAAAATAGAATAAATCTCTCTGTTGCCTTTGTACTTTTTACGGAGTTCATTAAGCCCTGTTTGGTCTACAACGTAAAGATTATATGTATCATCGTCAATCTGACTTGCCGTTACTCCATAATGATTGTTAAGATAGTAGTTATATGCCACGATATCATTAAGTGCCTTAAATTCCTTTTCTGAAACAAATGTATGACCTGCTTCACCCTCGTATCTCGGAGAACGAGTTGTGTAAGAGGGTATCTGCTTCATATTAAATTCTTTTTCAAGCATTTGTACAAGTGTTGATTTGCCACTTGCCGAAGCTCCAAGAATACAAAATAGTGGTTTATTCATCTGTGCCTCCTGTTATCAATTCTGAATATGGCAATGCCTTAATCCAATCACAAAAAGTTCTCCACTCATCAAGCTTATGGTTTTTACGAGACTTATAAATATTTGCCAGTACCTCGTAATTAAGCATGACAGTGCGTTTTTGATTATAGCTACTTGGGAGAAGCTGTATCATCTGCCACCAAAGGTCTTTTTTACTCGGACAACCTTTAATTTCAAAGTCATTTGGATTATAATTAATATACAATGTTCTATAATCGTTTAATGCTTTTATTATTTCTTCTAAAATCTTGCGTGTTCGGATGTCGAGATGTTCACAAGAAAAATCCTCCAGTGTAAACTCTTTCTCTGCGATCTTGTGCATGGTGCTACAAGAATTTGCAACAGTACCAACCTTGTAAGTATCATATTCTTTCCACCAATACAGTGGTGCTGTAATGTCAGCATACACCGCAATCATACGCATAAACTTACGGTGGTCTGTACCTGCCTTAACGAGTTTCATAACGAGTTCGTAATCAGCTTTACCTAATTTAAAGACTCCGTCATTACGAAAAGGATGATTACATATTTTATGATCCGGACAATTAGCACATCCAATATGATGAGGATAGCCACAAGTACCACTATCACTCTTCTCCCATGATTTCATTGGGTTACGCATTCCTCTGATGGCTGTATCCCAGCCCATCACTTCAACGTTTTCAATTTTTATCATCGTCTTTTCCTCTACTTTATAATAAATTCTGCAAACATTTTTTCTGCGTTCTTTTCGTGTTCTGTTGGCACAAACATTATTACCTCGTTTTCTAGGTCAAGTGCAAATATACCCACTATACTACTTGCATTTACGCAATAATGGCTCTGCTTTAGGTCTATGTTATAGTCAACCATATTTGCAAGTCTAATAAACTGCTGTACTTCTTTTACTGTAGTAAATCTTATTTTATATGCTGTATACTCCGTTACCATTTTCATCTGTCCTTTCTCGCTTGTTTAATTTGTTGCCATAGCAATCATATAAGCTCTTTGTACGATTGCTTTATTTCTAGCTTTTGTTGTCTCGTCTTTCTTTTTGTTCATATGTATTTATTCCTCATCGTCACAATAACAATATTTGTTATAATAATCTTCTCCGTTCATTTTTTCGCAAGGAATATCGTTGTATTCGCACAAATCGTCAACGTTCACATTATGATTTGACAAATATTCAATAGCCTTTTCTTTGGCACATTCGCTGCAAAGTTCTTCCGAGTCATTGTCAATAATATAAAGCATATCAACCTCAGTTCCACACTTGTCGCATATTAAAACACGATAATCTTGACCCATGTAACAATGACGACAGGGAAGTCCGAGAGCAGTACAACCCACACAATCATTTCGTATCTCACTTGCCATGTTTTTATTCACCCCTTCACTTCTTTAAATCTGGCATAAAAACTGTCATTAATATCGTAAACATTATCATATGTATTACAACTTTTTCTACCATGACCGTCTATTAGTCTACCATTTTTTACTTCGTATACTTTTCCTTCCTGAAAGTTATGAGTGTCAAAGCAAGCCACCCATGTACATTTCAAGAGAGTATTCCAAGCATTATTTAACATTCTATTTCCTTTCTAGTTTCAGTATCAACCTCAAACAGTTTTCCAAATATGTAATAAAGTACATCAACCACAATAGAGTTACCTGCCTGCTTATAAAGTTGGCTGTCAGAACTAAAAGTTTGTGATCTATCGAATTGTTCATCAGTAAATCCCATAAGCCTATAACATTCTTTAGGAGTTAATTTACGAACACGAAAACTTTCAACCACACCTGCATCATTAGCATTTGCCTTCAATGTTTTAGAATAACCTTTCATTGGCGGTCTATATCCAAAAGATTGACTTTGATTGGTGATTACACCACTAACTTCGCTATTAGAGTCCTCTATAAACCTTTTGTACATCTGCTGTTTCCATTCAGAATGTGACAGTTCATTAGGTTCAACTATAGCTTGGTTACAACTTGTAGTCAATGTTTGTGCGCAACCCTTTCCGACCCTACCTCTTCTTGTCTTAGAATTAGGCTGTTCCAGATTTACACTATCACCTTCATAAATCTCTGCGTAGCCTTTCTTAGTTGCTTCTTTCACATAGGCTATTGGCTCTGCTATTTTAGGTTCTGTATTACCACCACCACAAGTATGTAAAGTAGGCGAAATACCTTCAGGAGAATAGTATCTTCTCGCAGATTCATATATTTTATCCCATTTGTCACCTTGTAAGCTACCTTCTTGTATGCAACGATTGGTGTCAAGTATTTGCTTTGGTTGCTTATAATCAGTAGCTACTAATGCACCCATAATGCCATTTGGGGAATAAACTAAATCTTTAGTTCTTATGCGATGATTGTGTTTACCCTTAGTAGTGCCTACAACATTTGCCTCTAAATTTTCCTTATTCAGTATAAGTCTGTTCTGAATTTCTTCACTCAAATAATACTTTTCATCTACATTATCTTCAAGAAAATCTTTAAGTCTGACTCCGTTATCAAAAGGCTGCGGAAATTCAAATTTGCCATCATCAATATCTTTGCGAATACTTATTGCAAACACTCTTTCTCTATTCTGAGGAACTCCACAATCTTTAGCATTTAAAACTTTCCAATATGTATTGTAACCAAGTTCATCAAGCCAAGCCACCCATTCATCAAACTGTGGTTTAAACTTTTTACCCACAAGGTTTTTGACATTTTCGAGCATTAGATATTTTGGTAAAGCCAACATTTTGTTGGCTCTTTCAAGAAGTCTTTGTACTTCATATAGTAAACCTGAACGTGTTTGACCCTGTTTTATTCCCTCTTGTTTACCTGCCACAGAAATATCGGTACAAGGAAATGAATATGTCCAAAAATCAGCATAATCAAGATGTTCGAGTTTACTAATATCACCTAAATTCCTAGAAAGTTTATTAGCAAGCCAATATTTTTCAAGCTCTTTTGATTTACTATTTACAAATCTGTACCAATTATAAGGCTTGTTTTTCTGAAAGTCATATCCAAGATTAATTTCTGTAAGTTGCCTAGCCATTTCTTCTCTTGTAGGGTATTCAGTATATGTATTTATTAGTTCTTCCGTAAGTCCACAATGAATAGAAGCATAAGAAAGTACAGCATTATGGTCTATATCTGAGGTGTGTTTAATTTCACAAGGTATTCCGAGCCTTTCTAGTGCTGAAATTTGCGCGCCTATACCACTAAATAATTCGTTTACTGTTATTTTTCCCGTTTTCACTATTTGTAAATCCTCCAATTTGTCCTTTATTGGAAGATAATTGCAATTATCATGTTCACTCAGGTAGCTAATCTGAGCGTTCCGTTTTGTTTTATCTCTTATTTTTCTTAATAAAATGTTGGTTTTATTTATATGTATTTTTGTGCGTTACTTTACAAACTCTGCATTATCAGGTAATCTATCTCGAAATTCTTTCAGGTAATCTATCTCGAAATTCTTTAGGTACTTCACCATTGTGCCATAAATTATTTGTTACGATAATTTCACCAGTATGTAATTTAATTTTAAATTCTCTACCACCATATCCCCTAAAAGGACTATCACTCATTGGGTGAGCTTTGTCTAAGTAATAACAAATGCCATTAATAATAACGTGTTCGTCCTTTTCTTTTATAATTTCAAGCCAGAACTTTTTATGGAAACATTCGCTACTATCACACACTTCGTCAAAAGGCTCTGCGTGACAGACTTTGTGGAACACTCGACCACAGATTTCACATTTTATATTTTGAATATTACAATCCATTTGTTCGTCTCCTGCTTTTACATCAACCACTTTCTATATTTTCTATCTTGCTTACGCTTAATCTTCTTTATGCGGTTGTATATATAGTTCTCATAATGCTCAAACTGCATAGCCTTTGCATAGCAATATAACCATACCACAAAAAAGGTTAAAACCACCATTACACTTACTATAGTTTTAGTATGATGTAAGCCGTATTCGTCATAGAAATGTGCCATAATTGGCATTGTTAAAACAAAAGCACAAAAAGAAATAATACAAATAATAGTATATATTGTCATTCGTGTTTTGCACCATTGTTTAGAATATTTCACTACTTTAATTTCTTTCATCAATAAACCTCTTTATTGCCCTTTTGAGCATATTTCTCTATAACAAAAAGGTCAAATCCGTTTCTTACGAACTGTTTTGTAAGATCATGTTTTATGCTATTACCCAAATATGTATAGATATAACTCATTTGCTCCATTGTAAAATTAGTTCCACAAATTTTATTGAAAGCATTAGTATTGTCTTGCCAATATCTCATAAGTCTTTTGTCTCGTGAATATCTTAACGCACAAGAGCAATCTCGACTTAGCCACTCACAAAGTTTTACCTTGAAATCTTCATTTGTTTTCACATCGTCAAGCTGAATATAGACATTGAATTTTGGAATAAGAATAATCTCGTTATTTCGATTAATAAAGCTATTTGGGAAAACTTGCATTGCAAGTTTTATACTTTCCAGAAGTTTCATTCTGTCTCCTTTCAGCCAATTCCAATTCTTTCTTTGTATTCGTCAAGTGTAATTTTGCCCATTTTATAATCTAAAAGTGATATAAATTCTTCTGTAGAAGTACTAAAGGGGAAATTGCAGTTGCGAAGTTCTTTTCTTATCTTTTCTATCGCCTGCTCAAACGGAATATGCCACTTACTCTCGTTGACACAGATCTCCGAGATAATAAATTCCATATGTTGATATTGATTTATTAGGAATATTAGTTGCTCTTTCGTAAGAGCGTTAAGAATTTTCTTTGAAATCATTTATGTCACCTCAGCCCTAAGTCATCAAGTGTTACAGGTGTGTAGTCATGCAACATACAACCTACATTTGCACACCTATAAGGGAAACCACGCTCTCTCATTTGTTTGGCATACTCATTAAAAGGTCTTGTATCTCTACCATTGTGAATATGCCCATACAAATAAAATTAAATCCACTCTATTGTTGGCAAGCCTTCATAATTATGTTCCCATACAAACCATGCAAAACACATAGTGCTTGCCCAAGGCTTCCCCTTTTCATCTACCTCACTACCATTACGCATTGGGTTTACTCTTTTAGAAAACACATAAATTGTTTTTATAGGAGTGTTTTCCCACATTTTCAATCTATCTTGCCCTTCAAGAAGTTGGATTTTTGCAAACATAATAACTTTTTCATTTGCTAAATCCAATGATCGAAGAATAAATTCTTTTGCAAATTTGAACGGTGGATTGGTAATAATATTATCAAATTTGCGTTTGTAATTATATGTAAGAAAGTCAACGTTTGGAGTAATATCAATTCCAAAAGGACTATCTCTACTAACCAAATCAGTAGATACAATTTCTGAATATGGATAAAATTCTTTGAGGACTTTTGATATATGCCCTTGACCAGCAGCAGGTTCGAGTATGCTACCAAATAATTTTTCTCTTTTTAAAATGGCTTCTGTCGCATTGAATGGTGTTGCGTAAAAATCATTAGTCACTCTTTCTCTTGTAGGAGACATTCCAGCTAGGCTTGTCCCCGTAAGTGTTTTCATTAAATGTTGTCCTCCTCAATAGTTTGTAATCAAGACCTCTATATCTTTTGTCTTGTCTTTTTTCTGATAATTACAGTTTCCATAAGTAGTGTTTAAATAGTGGGTTTTATATCCATGACCTTCCGCCCAATCCTTTAACGTTAGGTTTGTTTTTAGGTTATTTGATAACGCCCATTTTACATTTGAAGTCGCAAGCATATCTCTTAAATCTTTCTCATCGGCATTAGTCCAACCGCCATTTTCATTATAGGTTGCCGTTGAATTAAAATACGGTGGATCGCAATACAGAAAATCATTTTCGCCAAACGCTACGCCGATGAACTCACGAAAATCAGCATTGGTGAACTTGCAGCCTTTATTGCTGATTGCTTCCGAAAATTCTATAAACCTTTCTCTTAATGTAGGGTTAAAATATCTTTCTCCAAACGGCATATTAAATTCACCTTTTGAATTAAAACGCATCTGATTGTTAAAGGCGTAACAAATTAACACATATAAAATAACGGACTGTTTAGATTCCGACTCGTTAAAATAGCTGCGGAGTCTCAAATACCCATTCCTATTAATCTTTGATAGGTCATATTGCTTGATTATCTCATCTATTTCGTCAAGACTTTTATCGGTTCTATTTCTATGTATGTATTCGAGTATTTGGACTACAGGCAAATTCAAATCATTATAAACAACCTCTTTCGCAGAAACATTAATTCCAACATTAAACCCACCGCCAAACAAGTCAATAAAAGTGTCAATATTTTTCGGAAACAATGGTAATATCTGCGGTAGAAGCTTGTATTTGCCACCTACATAATTGAGTGGCGATTTTATGTATTCTTGCTTTATCAGTATCATCTCCTAAATAAAATTTCTCTTTTATTCAAATTTTAAGTGTCTAAAAGTGTGTATTTACGTTGTTTTAGAAAATGTATTTTTTTACCATTCGTTAAGGATTGGTAGTTTATCAACTTTTAAAATTGGTTTTGTCGGCAATGTCTTAAATTCCCACCATTCCGAACCGTCATATTCATAACGTTCAAGCCAGAAATCTTTACCAACAACAACTAAACGTCTATCAATCTCTTCAAAGCCATAATCTGCATCATACTCAACGCATTTAGCTTGTTCCTCAAACTCCTCCCAAGTGTAATAACTGTTGTTCTTAATTCCTACCCATTCTACATCGGCAAGTGATTTACCATTCTGTTCAAGTGTTTCTACTGTTTCTTGCAATAAATTTATATTCATTATTGTTTCTCCTTTATTAGTTCGGCATTGTCATAAACGTTTCCGACAATTTGTAGTTCTTCGCCATAAACGTTGTCAAAATCAACTGTGAATGTAGAATAGGTTATGATAAATTTTGCCATATCATTATACCACTGTACAACGCCTCGTTCTTCCTCACAATTATCCCAAACTATATCACCCTCAAAAATCTTGTTGCCGTTCTTGTCTGTCAGACCTGTGTACTGTCTAACTGTCTCAGGGTCAACTTCGGCTGTATATAATGCACTTGCATAATCGGGAATGATATAGTCTTTCTCTTTTCCTATCCAACCATAGCGGCAGGAATAGCCCTGAACCCATTCGCCATTGTCTACACGTTTTCCTCTAAAAAGTATTTCACGCATTGCCGTCACCCTCTTCATTCATATACTCTTTAAAGATTTCATCCGTGAATCTTATCTCGTAAGGAAAAACTGTTATTATCGACCCATTAATGTCCTCTACGATACCTTCGGTTTGACCGCTTCGACCTATGCCCCACATATGAAATAGCATCTTTTCACCATTCACAAGGCAATGTCTTAACGGAAAAGTAACGTTAAGTTGCATATCTCTCATTCTTCAAACTCCTCCATTTTTTGCTCCGCAGTTAGTCTTGCTCCGCAGTTAGGGCAGTAGTTATAATAGCAATGTCCACAATAATATGCCGTTTCAGTTAATCCTTTGCATTCGGAACAAATCCATTGTTTACTGTCAACTGGGTCATTGCTAGGTTTAAACCATTCTCCATGTTTGACTTCCTGCACGTCGGCGGTAGGTTCATCATCAACCAGTTCGCACAGGTTATAATAAAGTTCTTCTATGGTCTTATCCCGATCAAATATGCTGTCTGTTTCCGAATCAATAGAACACTTTAATTTTTCTGCGTCAATATATCTTGACATTTGCTATTCTCCTTCCAGTGACTTTCAAAACCCTTTAAGAAATGTCTTTATAGGTCTTATTTCTTCTTCAATCTCTTTATACCTTTTGTATTGTTTGTCCGTCATTGTTGCCACCGCCTTTCAGCTTTTTGATGACATCAAGCATCGCAGTTGCATAGCCAATTTGATAATCGGCGTTGCGATTTTGGGCAACTGTGCACAAACCCTCTTGACAAATGTCCAGCAGTATGCTATCATCAAACTGTGTTGAACTGGTATCTTCTTTTACAGATACCTCCGAGCTTGTACCTGTTGCCGCAGGTGCGGGCTCGTTTTTTGTGTTGTTTGCTATGTATTCCGAGAATTTTATGACACAGTTTTTAAATCCTGCTCCTAGTACTATAAATGGGCAGGTTTTGCAATTATTTTTTGTGCAGCAATGTGCTGCCCTTACAATTTCCTCGTCAGTGAATTTCTTATTCATCATCGTTCTCCTTCCACTGGCTTTCAAACTCCTTCTCAAACTCTTGCAGCTCTTCATCTGTCGGTTCGTCCTCAGGTCTGCCTTGGTCAAAGCCCAACGTACAGCCACTTTCAAAACAACAACCTGCTAGATCGGCAGAGCATTCCACGTCATCGCCATATTCACGATATCCCCAAGCACAATCCTGACAACACTTCATTACAGGGTCTATGCATCGTGTTGGTAAGTCATGTATAATTTTTTTACTCATTTTCAATCTCCTTTGAAAAATTCTCTCGGTTCAAACCATTTATCTTTAATGATATTTCCTATTCCGACAACTAATCTATCTTCCTGTTTTACTCTAACATAATGACCTTTTATATCTTCCCATTTTGCAACGCCCACAACGTCCATAATTCTTGTAAGTGCTTCAAGTCCCTTTTCAGAACCTTCAAACGATGTTCCGTTGAAAAAAGCTAAGTTATAACCGCCAAAACTAGCTCCCCAGCCTGAGCCTTTAAGAGTTATAGAAAAGGTAAGGCAACAATGGTCGCCTATTTCCAGTGATACATCAGTTATTTTAGCGTTTTCATAAATAGTGTTAGTGTTGCTTTCTGCCGAGGGTATATTTTTTATTACAGGTTTAGGCTCGTTTTCTTTGATATAATTGGCGAAGTTAAGTTCACAATTTGTTTTATAAATACGGAACGGACAATTCCCACAACTACCTCCTGTCTCTACGCAGTGCTTTGCCGCTTCCAAAATTTCCTCTTTCGTTATCATATTCTACCTCTTTCTATAAATAAAACTAAATTTTTATGTATTATGTATAAATAATTTTTCAACCACTTTAAATTGATTATTTTTGTTTCTGTCTAATGTTCTTATAAATGGTCTTTCCCAAATACATTTAAAATCATCAGGTGCGTTTAATTCAGATATGAAAACCATATTGTCTTTGCTAATTTTACGCATATACTCCCAAAATTCTTCAGTATTAAATTTTCCAGACGTATAGCCCGTTGTATTATCGTATGGAGGATCGGCATATACAACTGAACCTGCTGGAATAACCACATCTTTATAATCATCACAAGTGAATACGGTGTCCTGCAAATTAGCAAAGTCTTTTAATATACTACGCTTGCTCTGTGCCGCATAATTAGTACCCGTTTTGTTACGGGCATAACCACCAAAGAATTTGCCGCCAAAAGAACATCCAAATCCTACAAAACCCGTCAATGCTGGATTGACGTCTTTGTTCTCTCTTATTGATTTGTAAGTATCTTCGGAAATAACTTCTGGCAAATCGTATCCGCTCTGCAACGCTCGCCATAATGCAATCAAATATTTATGATTATCGTTACAAATGACACTTTTAAAATGCGGTGCCAGTTTTGACTCTACTGCGCAACTTCCACAAAACAAACTAACTAAATTACCGTAGTCTCCCTTACTCTCTCTCTCTCTCGATTGCTAACGCAATCGAGGCTGCTATTCGGCTCTTTCCGCCTTGATATCTCATTTGTTATCACCTCTGAAATTCTTTTAGCAATCCTTGATTTTCCACCTTGATATTGCATTTATTATTCTCCTTTGTTTACCTCAATAAAAGAAAACTTTTATATTACTCGTTTTCAGCTTTCTTACCAAGTAGCCATTCAATAGAGGTCGGCTTTTCATCTTTCCAAGAACAGAGATTATCTAACATCTTTGTAATGCTATTAACCCTAATTTTATACATTTCACTGCACCACATTACTTCTAATTTGTAAGGGCGTGTGTTATAAGCCATCAAAGCATTATTAATACAATCACAAGCTAAATATCTATAACCCAACAAATAAAGTCCTTCCAAAACAGTTCTCTGTTCATCTGTTATTTTTGGTTTGCTTGGTTTATTTACCACATCACCAACGATTGTGCCTTTTACTGTAGGCTCATCGGTTGTAAATCTTGGGTTTGATATTCTTATGACAGTTTCGCCAGTCTTTCTTTCGGTTTCAACAGTAATTGTCTGCTTAAAATTATCAGCATCTGAGACCATGCGTTCAAGTGAACTTTGAGATACCCAAGTATAAATTCGATTCTGGTCAATTTTTACATGATATTTAATAGAATTATCTTCAAGCTTAGTGCCAACAATCGTTCCTGTAAAATCTGTAATTTTTACTCTGTCACCTTTTTTAAATTCTTGATTAGCCATTTAATGTACTCCCTTTCTACATTTTAAAACAATTCACAACCCTGTGTTTTGAAACCATCAACTTGTTCATTCCATTTTTCTTTTGACAAATTAAACTCACGTTTAAAACATTTTTTACAATAAAACTTTGCTGTGTCTCTACCTAAATATTTCATATTCATAGCCAACACATTATTTTGACGTATATTTTTACCGCATTTGCAGCAAGTTTTATTAAAGAATTGTTCTGCAACATGATAATTAGACAAACCTTTATATTCCATCAATTCTTTTATTGCCTCATTTGTAGGAGCAGTTCGTAACAAACCACCATTCCAACAAGAATGATATTCTTTAACGGTACAATTAAGTTGTTGCCACCGAGAATTTTTTAAAAAATCTTCTTGTAGAATTTTATGCCAACGCTCATATGCTAACGGATACCAATATTTGTCCAATACCCAAGTTGTTTTTGTATAATAAGGACAACATATGGAACACCCAACTCTTGAATATCCTTTACGATATTTATTATTAATTTCAAGTTGGTTATGTAATATATAAAGCCACACGTCCAAGCTAGTCCATTTGCGAATTGGCAAAAGTCCATACCAATCTTTGTCATTCCATTTAGGGTTATGTGTGATATATTCTCTATCAGCTCGTTTATTACTTTCGTCATTTCTCACACCCATAATTTGTATTAATTTATCTATACCATGAACTTTAAAATATTGAATAGATTGACCTTCTTTGTAGATACTACAGCAAGCTCTACTAAATCTTGTTGGAATGAAATTTACTTTATTAAAATAGTTATATATACTTTCTTCAGGTGTTGTAATTATCCAATCTGAATGCTTTTTAACAATTCTATATGTATCTGCGGCATCACAGGTTGTATTATTAAACATTACCTTTACATTAGATGTAACCTTGTAAACCAAATCGAGAACAACGGTACTATCCTTACCAGTACTTGTCAAACACCAAAAATCATAATTTGAATATGTATCAAGAGTTGATTTTATTACATTTAGACTTTCATCAATTTTATTCTGCAAGCCATTTTTTAGACGTTTGTATGTTTCTTCCCAGCTCTCTGGGTTAAAATCGCAATATTCTTTATGTTTTGTAATATTAATTGTCAGATCATCATTAACTTTGTATTTATAAAGTCTGTGTAATATTCCGTCAGACGAAAATGCTCTAATGATACCTCGGTCGAGCCAATAAAACCCCTCTGTAATTGGTATATTAAAACCCAAATCAGACCACATTCTAATCTGTTCTTTAAAAATTGGTTGTATTTTTATCGCTTCCTTTCAAATAAAATCAACTTTTTATAAGTTGCTCTATAACGTCCTTAACTTTCTCAAATATTTCCGAAGAATAAACAGTAACCTTTAATACAACCATTATTCTGGAAAGTTGTAACAGTAATGTCATGTGTCATATTGAAAATATCATAATTCATCTATTTAAGCATAATTATTATTTAAATTTAGTATTTTCATCTACAATGGAATTATCAGTTATTGTTATAGTCATTTTATCATTTACTTTTATTTTAACAATGTTTTCCGAATCATTATTATGTTGCCACCAAGGGGATGACAATCCTAAATCCATATTCTCCGCTATTACATATTCTCCATCGTAAAGCCATTCTGTATTATGTTCAATAAATTTAGTACCTGATTTTAGTGAATTAACATAAGCTACCTTTCCTATATAATTAGGAGCTAAATTCCATTCAGGATATTTAATAATAAATTCATTATAGATAGCAGGCATTAACTTACTTAAAGATAGTAGAAAATCAGGAATTATTTTATCGTTATAATCTGTAATAACTCCACCTAGTAACGCTCTAGGCTTAAATGTAGCGATGTTATAAATAAGGTCTGTATTAAATTTATTCATAGGCACATAGTCACTTTCAAAAATATAATTAGACCTAATTGTATAGTAATTATTTGTTTCTTTGTTTAATGCTACTTTAGCGTATGTTAAATAAATAAAAACTGTGTCACCTATAATAGCTAAATTGTTAGTATTCGGATAAGTTAGACAATTATATTTATCATTAGAAGTGTATTTACTTTTAAAATCACTATATTTCTTAGCTCTGCTAGTATAACCTTTAGTATTTATAACACTTCCCAATTTACAATGTGGTAAAGCAAAAGGTGTGCAATGATTTAAACATTGCTTATTCTTATATAAAGAACAGTTATCACAGTTGTCACAATAAATTTCATGAGCTTCCAATGGACTTTCTTTTCCACCGAATATAGATTTACCACCTGTCAAATATACATCTATTAAGTTCATATTTTACCCTTTCTCTATATGATTTTTATATATCATTTCTTTCATAGTATTTTCTCCTATCTCTTATACTTTATAAAATTCTTTATCTTAAAAAACAAAGCTTTTATCTTTTGTGCCAATATCATCACCCTCTCTATCTCTAACAAGCGTACTCGAATGATAGTGAGTGCATATAAAACGCACTTAATTAATAATAGGTATATACTCAAGTGTACTCGTTTAATGGTATACTCATATTATAATGCACTATTTAATAGTTGTCAATATGGCAAAGTATACAAAGTTTGCTAGATAAACTTTGTTAATTATATATTAACCGCCCAATAAGCTTAACCAAGTATTTCTTTGTGAAGCCTGCATTTTCAAGCACCTCTGAAAAGCACTAGGCTCGGCAATCAATGCACATTTGGTTTTAGCTCTGGTAATCGCAGTATACAGCATACAGCGGTCAAGCAACTTGTAATGAGTGTTGTCGATCAGCACAATAACATTCTTAAAGCCACTACCTTGCGTTAAATGGCAAGTCAGACAGTAAGCCAACTCAATACTACTTAAATCATTTTGTAAGAAATCAATTTCCTTGTCGGCAAATTTAATTGTAACAACATTCTGCTTCTTACCGTCTTTAATTGTCTGTTCAATTTTTGTAATATAACCCATTTCTCCATTGAAAACATTTCTATCATAGTCATTCGTTCTTTGAATAACTTTCGACCCAAGACGAAATGTCTTATTACCATACCTGATCTCAGGTGCAGTATCGGGTGGAATTATCATATCTTGTAAAATAGAGTTAATTTCAAAAGAGCTATTTATCCTGTCCTTTTTACAAGGTGTCAAAATAATCGTTTCATCATAGCCGTCTTTCTTAGCTGCCATTGTATACAATTTAATAGCCAATTCACGCATACCTTCACGGCTCTCTCTAAACATATAGGTCATGTCTTGTAGCTCGCCAGTAACAACTTTTAGTTTTGGTTCAGGCAATGGGTTTTCTCCATTTCTAATTTTAACTGAGTCCGAAATAATACCTGACTTTTGAGCCTGTCTTAAAATCTTAGTCAGCTTACAACAAGTGAATACATTACAATTAAGCAAATCATGAAAGATATTGCCACAGCCTATTGGTGGTAACTGACCGTCATCACCTACAATAATTACTTTTGCACCCTCTTTTATAGCAGAAACCAAGCTATAAAATAATGATGAATTAACCATTGAAGCTTCATCAAGTACGATAATATCGCTAGGCAATCTGTTGTCAGAGTTATAAACAAAACCTGTCTTGTTAAAACCAAGCAACCTATGAATTGTACTTGCGAACAAACCTGTTGCCTCAGTTATCCTGATCGCAGCTTTAGCAGATAAAGCACAAGCTGATATAGAATAGCTTTTATATATCTTTGTGAGTCCTCTTAAAATTGAGCTTTTACCTGTTCCTGCTCTACCTGTTATAAGCACTACAGAACTGCCACAAGCCTTATATATCTCTTGTTTTTGTTCGTCTGTATAGCAAAAACCTTGTTCTCTTTCTGCTTCTGAGATACCCTTTTCAATGTTAATCTTATAGTCTGTTTCTTGTTCATTGAGATTTTTTAGAATATCCAAAATAGATATTTCAGTTTTATATTGGCGTAATAGCCCTACCTTATTTTCTTCAAAATGTAGAAATATCTCATGTTGCTTTTGTGTGGATTTAAAGCTCTCGTACATTTCATAACAATCGTTTATGTTATCTCTTATTGCACTGTCTAATACAGACTCTAGCACATATGAATGACCGTCATTGTTCCCAACACTCTCAAGATAATACTTAACAAATGCCACAACTCTTTTGGTTGATATCCTGATATCTGGATTTAACTTCAACGCCAAATCGTCGACTCTCTTAAAGCCCAAGCCACGAATTTCTGTCATGATGTAAGGATTGTCAAGTAACTTTTCCTTCAATAATTGAGGATTAGGTTCATTAGAAATCAATTTACTTATCATGGCATATGTTACACCCAGCGGCTGAAGCATAATAAGGATATCTGAAATAACATAGTTATTCAATATATTATCTTTTATCCTATTCCAACTCTTTTCGCCTATACCCTTGATTTTTGTAAAATCAATTTCTCTGTTATGAATAACATCATCAATTACATTTGGGTAGACAGCTAAGATGTTTTTTGCTTGCAGTTCTGTGACCTGAGTTTTCAAATATGCTATTTGTTGTTCTTCTGTCTTAGGCACATTTGCAGTAATAGAAATTGGTGTATACTGATACGAATTATATTTGCTATTAAAGGAGCAAGTGACTTCGGCATTGTACTCGACACCGATTGTCAAGCGTTGCATTTTACCTGCCAATGTACTACCTTTTAACAGCCTTGGCTTGTCGCCAAAGGGATCGTCATAACAATCATAAAAATATGGAATGTCATCAGAAGTTGTTATAAAAGTATATACTCCCCAATTACTATTTTCGTTATAAAATCGCTCCTGTTGAGGAACGATTTTAAATTTATAGATTTTTTCTGCCATGTCTTTTCTTCCTTTCTGAAAGCCACTCAGTATATGGTCGCATAGCCTGTATTGTAACCTTATCTTCGTCTGTTTTTCTGCACTTAATAGCAACCTGAGAACCTTTCTTAACCAAATCTTCATATTGCACAAGCTGACTATTCCAAAGAACACCCTCTATGATACCGAAAGTGGAGTAAATATTCACAAAAGCAAATGGTTTTTTATTTCTGTCCTTTTTCTTTTGTACTCTGGAAATAACACCTACAATAACGCAATCATTATCATTCTCAACGGCTTCAAATGCCGTTGTTAAATAGGGAAGTGCTTCTTCAAATGGGTTATTGTGTATAAATATCTGTAATGCTTCAAACTCCCAAAAATCAGCGTTTTCAAGATATTTGTTATTGATTAAAAGAAATTGTTTCAGCCTATCTTCTTGCTGTAGGTCAAACTTTTCTTTCTTTTTCTGATTTACGAGGGTGAGTAACAGATCTTTGTCATAATCATATTTACCATTACCGATACGATATTTTTCAATGTCAATATCATAGTCGATAATAAGTTTGTTATACGTTGGCAACTTAGACAATTCTTTATACTCTAATGATTTATACAACGACTTCAAATACTTTAACAAACAACTCTTTTTATCTTTCGTAGGTATTGCACCTGACTTCATTAAGTTAATAATCTGAGTTTTTGTCAACGTTGTTCTTGACAACAAGTCTTGAAGGTTTTTATACTTGCCGTTCTTCTCACGCTCAGTAACAATCTCTTGGGCTATTCGCTCACCAATGCCTGTAATCGCAGAAAAACCAAACAGCACATTGTTATCGTAAATAGAAAAATCGACTAGCGATTTATTGATATGAGGTGGTAAAACAGTTACTCCAAACTGTTTAGAGTCTACAATGTATTTATTCACCATACCTGCCTTATCCTTATTCAAATTGAACAAGGCTTTGAAAAAATGAACAGGGTAATTTATTTTTAAATAAGCAGTTTGAAAGCATAGAACAGCGTAGCTATAACTATGTGATTTATTGAACAAATAACCACCTTTAGTTTTCAATTCTTCACTAATCGTTTTGGCAATTTCATGAGAATATCCATTGTCAATAATTTCTTGGTACAGCTTTTCTGACTCTTGCTTAACAAGTTCAATATTCTTTTTGCCTATCGCCTTACGGAATAAGTCAGCTCCACCATAGCTTCTGCCACCAAAAGTTCTTACAATATCCAAAAGTTGTTCCTGATAGATCATGCAGCCGTAAGTGCTTTCCAAAATAGGCTTCATGTCAGGGTGTATGTAAGTGACAAGTGAAGGGTCATGTTTACATTTGATAAACTCCTCCAAAGCTCCCATTGAATCAGGTCTATACAATGCTAAAACAGCCGACAAATCTTCCATATTAGTTGCTTGTAGTCTGAGTAGCAAGTCTTTCATACCTGCACTTTCTACCTGAAACACGCCATTCGTTAATGCTTTGTTTAACAGTTCAAATGGACTTCTATCATTTGCAAATTTGGGGTTGTTGATATTTATATCGTACTCAGATAAATGCAAATCACTTTGAATTTCCTGCACCATTTTTAAAGTTTGCACACCCAAAATGTCAAATTTAATGATACCTATTTGTTCGACAAGCCTTTTATCAACTTGAATAACGTGTTCACCGTCAGAGCCTAGTTTCATTGCCATATAATCGCTAATATCGGTATCAACAATACCGACACCGCCTGCATGACAGCTAACCGTTTTAACCCTACCACTTAATTTGCCTGCTATGTCAAGTAACTCACTGTACTCAGGGTGTTCAGATAGGTAGTTTATGTTGTTGTCAATACACTCTTGGAATGTATTGTACGAAAACTTTTTGGATAGTTTATCCATTTCATTATATTTGAAACCTTGTATTTTACCAACATCTTTTATGGCTACAACAGGTGTTATATACGAGAAGTTTATAATCTGACAAACACGATTTTCACCATATTTATCAATGAGATAATTTATTACTGTAGGTCTGTCTGAAACATCGATGTCGAGATCAGGCATTGAAACTCTCTCAGGATTAAGGAACCTTTCAAAAATCAATCCATATTTAATAGGGTTAAGATCAGTTATACCTATTGTATAGCATACAAGACTTCCTGCTCCAGAACCACGTCCTGAACCTATTTTAACCCCATGAGTTTTCGCATAATTTATAAAGTCCCATACAATAATGAAATAACCGTCAAAATTCATTTGATGAATAATGTTCATTTCATAGTCTAGTCGATCTTTCATTATCTTCTGTTCTTCTTTAGAAAGCTTGTCAAAATTTCTAGTTTTCCACCCCTCGTCAATAAGATGTAAAAGAAATTCATTATTAGAGTCATATCCACTTGGTAGGGGGTATGTTGGCAACTGTGGGTCTTGAAAAGGCATATGTACTTCTTCTATCATATCAGCCAAAATATCAGTCTGATTTAAACCTTTTGTAACATTATTTACCCCAATTTGTTTATCCATGGTTGTATGAATTTCTTCTTCACTTTGCAGATAACAACCTTCGTAGCTTTCAGACATTGTTTCAGTGTCGTGAGCTATCTGAACGTGCCTACCCTGATAATATAAATCTTCCTTTG
>ULQD01016904.1_pt1 | contig 21260 bp, 19 predicted proteins | sample 1954121 | NCBI WGS metagenome assembly ULQD01 (sample SAMEA4835646, study PRJEB28245) | human gut metagenome | biome: gut microbiome; material: fecal sample | place: Denmark | collected 2008 | reverse complement strand
CGCATCCACGCCGATGTGCTCCTTGTAGCCGAAGTACCACTCACTGGTTGCCCTTTTTGACGGAATGAGCTTCCGGATCACGCTGCTTTTCTTCGTTGATGCCTGCCCCCAGCTCGTCGTTAATCAGGCTCATCGTCAATTGCTTCTTCACCTCTTTATTATACCTCTTTTCCGACCTTTTGGCTGTTCTTTCTTTGTGCGGGATTGCCCTAATTGAAAAAGGATCATCCCCTGAAAATGCCACGGAGGTCGCACCGCACCGGGACGACCTCCGTTTATATGGGATTTTTTTGCTTATACTATTTCCAGATAAGAATGCGCTAAGATGCGCCGCGAATTTTTCATTCTGGCTAACGTGAATGAAACGCAGCGTAGCAGCGCTACGCTAAGTGGACTGAACGGACGCCAGAATGGAAAAGGCGCAAGCAGATGGCGCAGGTGAATCTGGAAATCGTATTACTCCGCCGCTTCTCCCACGGTTTCCGCCGTGATGTCGCGCCCGAAGTACTTCATGGAAATCTCGCTCAGCTTGCCCTCTTCACGCAGCTCAGCAATCGCCTGATTGATGGCTTCCAGCAGGCTCGCGCTGTCATCCGTCTTGCGGGTCGGAATCGCCACAAGGTTCGCTTCCTCCGTCAGGGCGACAATCTTGATGTTCGCATCCGGGCGCTTCTGCATGTAGTCCGCAATGGACACTTCGCTGTTCAGCGTCGCGTCCGCGCGGCCCGTCAGCACCTGCATAATCGTCTGGTCAAGCGTATCCACGCCGACCACCTCTGCGCCGAACTCTTCCGCCAGAATCATGTAGGTGCTGGCGATGGAGTTCGTGGTCTTCTTGCCCTTCAGGTCTTCAAAGGACTTGATGTCCTCGTTGTCGCCCCGGACGACCAGCGCCGTGCGGTTGAAGGCATAGGGGGTGCTGAAATTGTACTTTTCCGAGCGCTGTTCGGTCACATCAATGCCGTTGGCGGCAATGTCGTAGCGGCCGGAGTCAATGCCGGCGAGGATGCCGTCCCACTCCACGGTCACGAACGTCGCCTTCACGCCCAGCTTCTCCGCAATCGCCGTCGCAATTTCCACATCAAAGCCGACCAGATTGCCGTTTTCATCCGTGTACGTCCAAGGTGCCCAAGTGCCTTCCGTCGCTATGACGATTTCGCCCTTTTCCTGAATGCGCGCCAGCTGATCCTTGCTTTCCTCCGCCAGAGCGGTCATGCCCAGCGCCATCATCAGCGTCAGCAAGAGACTGACAAACTTCTTCATTTTGAATGCCCCTTTCAATTGCATTTATGAAAACCAGCAATGCCGGATTTTCAGCGTTGGTTGATTTTCGCGAGGAACTCCTGCGTCCGCGCTTCTTTCGGGTGCGCGAAAAATTCCTGTGCGCTGTTCTGCTCGATGATTCTGCCGCCCTCCATGAACACGACACGGTTCGACACATGCCGCGCGAAGTTCATCTCGTGCGTCACGACCAGCATCGTCATGCCCTCTTCGGCTAACTGGCGCATCACGTTCAGCACCTCCCCGATTAACTCCGGGTCCAGCGCGGATGTCGGCTCATCGAAGTAAATGATTTCCGGATTCGTCGCCAGCGCGCGGGCAATCGCGACGCGCTGCTGCTGTCCGCCGGACAATTGCGCAGGATAATGGTCGCAGCGTTCAGACAAGCCCACTTTGTCCAGCAGCTTCCGCCCAATCGCTTCCGCGTCCGCTTTCTTCATCTTCCGCGCCACAATCAGCCCTTCGGTCACGTTTTGCAGCGCCGTTTTGTTGCGAAACAAGTTGTAGTTCTGGAACACGAACGCCGTCTTTTGGCGGATACGCGCAATATCCCGGTGCGACGCGCGGTTCAGGTCGAATTTCTCGTCGTCAAAGAGCAGTTCGCCCGCGTCCGCGCGTTCCAGAAAGTTCACGCAGCGCAGCAGCGTCGTCTTGCCCGACCCGCTCGGCCCCAGAATCGCCACGACGTCGCCCTTGCTGACGGACAGGCTGACGTCCCGCAGCACCTCGGTCGTCCCGAATTTCTTTTGCAGGTGATTGATTTCCAGCATCGCCATCGCGCATCACTCCTTCTGTGCGCCATACGCGCTGAGCTTCTTCTCGCCCCAGCGCTGCACCCACGTCAGCACCGTAGAGAAAATCAGGTAAATCACGCCGACTTCGATATAGAGCGCCATCGGCTCGTATTAGTACGCCACGAGCTTCTGCGTCGCCATGAACATTTCCGTCACGGTGATGTTCGCCGCCAGCGACGTGTCCTTCACCATAGCAATCAGGCTGTTCGACAGCGGCGGGAACGCCGTGCGCAGCGCCTGCGGCAGCACAATGCGGCGCATCACCTGCAAGTAGCTCATCCCCACGCAGTAGCCCGCTTCCATCTGCCCCACCGGCACGGATTCCAGCGCCGCGCGCATCGTCTCCGCGCAGTACGCGCCCTCGTTGATGGAGAAGACAATCACCGCCGCCGGAAACGGGTCGAGGATGATGCCCAGCGACGGCAGCCCGTAGAACACCACGAACAGCTGCACCAGCAGCGGCGTACCGCGCACGACCCACACATAAAACCGCATAATCTGCCGCAGAACCGGCACGCGGGCATATTGAATCATGGCGGCAATGACGGCAATCACCATTGCGATGGAAAAGGCGATAACCGTCAGCGGAATGGTCATTTTCAGACCGGGCAGCAGAATCTTCGGGAAAGATTCTATCAGCAGTTTGACAATGCGTTCACTCATGGTTTGCTTAAAGTTCCTTCCATACCCAACCGTAGGCAGCGGCAAAGCCGCTTTCTCGCGCAAAAATGACGGCGCTGTCCAAATCAGACAGTATCCGTAGGTTTATCCTACCATGCTGATGGCGGAAATGAAACGATTGGCGAAAACTGCTTTTTCCTTTTTCCGATTGCGGCAGGCGAAAATCAACGAACAGGAAAGTCGGTCAACCTAAAAGTCGGCTTGATGGTTGACCGGCATTGTTTATTCGGTTATTGCGCCGTCGGTGTCGGCTTCACTCCTTCCTCGGCGAGGTAGCTGACCATGCAGTAGCCCTCCACCACGTCCGTTTTCACATGCACCCACTCCGGGTCGTCACACACCTCCAGCACAATCACCCGCTGATTTGCCTGCAAGCGCATCAGCAGCTCGCCCACCATGCTCGGCTCGGCGCGCAGATTCAGGCTCGATGCGTTGACGTACATCACCTTTGCGCCCTCCGGCAAGCTGTCCGTCGTCACGGGCATCAGTGTCGGCTTCGGGGTCGGTGTCGCGGGCGGGGCAGGCGTTGCGGCGAGCTCCGGCGGAACGGTCGGCAGCACCGGCGCACCCGTGCCGCCCTGCATCAGCACCATGCCGGGGTAGTAGAACGCAAGGATTTCGTCGAATTTCTTGCTGTACTGTCCCGCCATCCACTGCGCCCCGCGCTGGCTCATGCCCACGCCGTGCCCGTAACGCCGTGATTGCAGCAGGAACTGCCCATTCTCCTCCGTCACCGAAAAAATCTCGCTGCCGGAAATGTCCAGCGACAGCGCGGCGGTGTTCTGCCGATTCAGCGAAATCGTCACCGTCGCTTCCCCCGCCGACAGGAAGTCCGTCAGCCGATTGTCCGGCGTCGGGGAGGGTGTCGGCACGGACGTCGCCGTCGCGGTCGGCACGGGGCTGGGCGTTGCCGTGGCTTCACCTAATTCCCATTCGTCGCCTTCCGCGGGCGCAACGTCGTAGGTCGCATCCCCTGCGGGCAGCGGAATCGCCGTTTCCTCCGGCAGGATGGACGCGAACGGCTTCTTGCCCGACCATTTCAGCGCCACCACAAGCTCCGTCATCCGGCGGCTCGGCGCGGCGAATGCGGGGGATGCCAGCGTGACGGCGGTGATTTCGTCAATGCGGAAATTCTCCTCGTCCGTGGAATACCCCTCTCGCGTCAGCACAGGCAGCATCTGCTCGTAAATCAGCGTCCGAAGCGTTTCCTTCACCGCGCCGTTTTTGCTGATTTTCATCGTGCGGACGATGCTCTGCGGGTTCTCCAAATCATACGGGTCATCGACCATTGCGTAATAGCCGTAGTCGCCGCTGCCCGACCACACATTTTCAACCAGCTCCGTCTGTCCGCCGTTGCTGGCGCTGTAAAAGCATTCCGCCAGCTTACCGTTGTACATGCCGACAATCCCCGCCGTCTCCTGCACGGCGCGGGCGGCGTTTTTGGTGGATGAATCAACGCCCTTGAACACTTGGTCGTTCGTCGTGTCCACCACGTCATAGGCGCGGGAAGCGTTCAGGTGGGACAGCGCATAGGTACGCGCACAGACTGCCTGCGCCTTGAGCGCCTCCAGCGGGAATGAGTCGCTCATCTCATACGGCACGACGCCCAGCAGGTAATCCTCCACCGACAGCGACAGAATCGGCACGAGCGTCCCGTTCTCCACCGTCAGCGTCAGCGAACCGGGATAGAGATTGCCGTTTTTCTCAAAGCGCAGCCCCGGCATTGCGCTGCCGGACTGATTCCGCCGGAATTCCGCACTCTTGCCCAGCCGCATACTCATGCCATCATAGAACAGATACAGCGCACCGGAGCGAATCTGCACCGTCACCTGCGCGTTTTCCGGCAGCGCCATCAAGTCCTCGCCGCCCACGCGCACCGTGTACGCTCCCGCGAGGGTCAAATCCGCGCGGTCGGTCAGCTGCAAACGGCGCAGCAGGACGCGCACCATAGGGGCAGCCTCTTCCGCCGACGCTTTTCCCGGCATCCCCGCCATCAACAGCGTCCAGCACAGCACCAGACACACCGCCCGAAGCAGTCGTTTCATGCACATACCTCCTGTTTGCGGCAGAATCCGAGTTTTTTCAGACCTTGCCTTATTAAAAAACGGATGACACGCATATGTTCATCCGCTTGGAAAATATTTATTCGTCGGAATTGGGAAAGTTTTGGAAGTCGCCCGAGGTTTCCGCCAGCATCGTCTGGAAAACCACATTCAGCCGCCCCAGATCCGGTGCAGCGGGATTCGGCAGCGCTTCCAGCACCTGCTCCGCATGGGCAAATTCCGCCAGCAGATACGCATCCAGTTCCGGAATCCGCGGCGCTGTTTCCTTTTCTCGCGCCTGTTTCTTCTGCGCCAGCAGGTCATCCACCACGCCGCGCATCGAATCCGGCAGCACCGCCGCGCACAGTTTGTCAAACGGCACAGGCGCGACCTTCCTGTACTGCTCCACATAGCGGAAGCACAGCAGCGGACGCAGCGCATACAGGTACTTTTTCAACCGCACCTGTTCGCCCTGCAAGAAATTCCGCCAAGTGCTGTACGCCGACGCATACTGATGATGCAGATTCCGCTCCGCCGAGAAATACGCATCGGCACAGTCCGCAAAGTGCCGCCATGCCGCCGTCTGCGCATACACAATCGGGGAATGCAACCATTCCAGCAGCGACGGATTCGACTTGCCCAGCAGCCCCAGCGCCTTCTTGATGTCCCACCCGGAATAGTCCTGCACTTCGTCCAGCGGACCGTCGATATGGTCAGGCAGCGGGTCAATGCGCAGATAATCCTTTATTGGGCGAATAAACACATATCGCACGTCATAGTCGCTGTCCGGCGAGGCAAAGCCCCATGCTCGGCTTCCCGATTCCACCGCATACAGAATTTTCACTTGATTCGCCGCTTCGATTTCGCGCAGCTTTTGGCGAATCGTATCCGCCTGATTCATGGGCTTTGCCCCTCCTTTCGCGCAGGAATTACTTTTCCTTCGCCATCGCCTGATATTCCCCCGGCGTCATCCCGGTGTACTTCTTGAATACCTGACAGAAATAGCTCTTGTTCGGATACCCGCACGCCGCGCTGATTTCGCCCAGCGTCTGCGGTTCTTTGCTGGACAGCATCATCTGTGCCTTCTCCATCCGCGTCCGGGTCAGGAAGGTCGAGAAGTGCTGCCCCGTTTTTTCGTGGAACAGCCGACAGAAGTACGCCGGCGTCAGCCCCAGCGAACGGCTCAAATTTGCCTGTGAATACGGCAGCGAGCAGTCCGCCCGAATCGAGTCAATCACCTTCTCAATCGGCTTGGCGTTCCCCGGCTGCGGACACGCGCGCAGAGACGGCTGCAATGCATTCAGCCACGCCAATAGCGCCTGACGCGGGCGGCGCGTCATCTCGTTGAGATTCAGCCCCTCCGTCAGCGTCCGCAGGGACAATTCCGCGTGCTGGCTCCAAATCGCCTCAATCACCAGCGGCACGAACGCAAAGCACGTCACCGACAGGTTCTGATCCTCCCGCAGCGCGCGCGATACATACCCGCCCAACACCGCGTACTGCCGCCGCTTGATGCATGTCTGCAATTCCTTCCGATGCCGATGCGCCGCCGCGCCGTCCAGCGGCGAGACGCGCGTCCACCAGTCGCTGATTTCCCGCATGGGCTTCAAGTGTTCCGCCCACGTCGCCGCGAGGTCAAATTCCTCCCCGATGAACATCGTACCGTCCTGTTCCAGCGCGACGGACGCCTGTTCCATCAGCGCATGGGCGCACAGCCACAGCACCGGGTCGCGATGCGCCCGCGCGGGGAATCGCGTCAGCGCCAGCAGCACCGTCATCACGTCGCCATCCGCCGCGAAGCAAGCCGCGCTCACGCCGCACAGCGCCATCGCCTCCGGCACAATCGCCAGCGCCTCCTGCCGCTGCTCTTCCGTCAGCGGGACGTCCGCTTCCCAGCGAATCAGCCGCCACGCGTACACCGGAACCTCCAGCGTGCTTTTCGGTGCGTCGCCGCCGCTCTGCATCATCGCAAGCATCGTCTGCGACAGCTGCTGCTCCTGTTCCTGCGTCATGAGAGGGTTCACCTGCTTTCTTGGGTGGAAATTTAATTGCAAAAAAGCGTCCCAGCGGGTGAATCCTTCAGCCCGCACGGAACGCTCCTATTTCCGCATTCTCTATTGTACGCCATTTTTCGTGATTTGGGAAGGGGTCAGCAAAAAAAATGTTGTCCCTTGTCAGTTTTGTACGAATTTCTGCGTCGTCATGCCTTGAAAGAAATCAACATCCGTCGGTACAATGCGGCACACGCCGATTTTGTCCAGCGTAATCACGCGCAGCTGTTTCCCGGCGGACTTCTTGTCCAGTGTCATGGCGTTCAGCAAGTCCTTTTCGCGAATCGCCGGAAGCTGACGGGGCATTTCCAGCGCATCCAGCAGGCGATTCAGCCGCGCGCTCGTCCCCTGCTCCGTCATGCCCTTCTCTTCCGTCATCGCGGTAATAACGCGCATCCCCAGCGCGACCGCCTCGCCGTGGCGCATCCCGGTGTAGTGCTGGCAGGTTTCAACCGCGTGGGCGATGGTATGCCCAAAGTTGAGCGTCATGCGCAGCCCGGTGTCGTGCTCGTCCTGCGCCACAATGTTCGCCTTATACTGGATGCAGTGCGTCAGGATTTCACCGATAACGCCCATGAGCGCAGTCCGACCACCGCCCGCGTTTTCTTCCAGCAGCCGGAACAGCGCCTCGTCCCCGATGCACCCGTACTTAACGACTTCGCCCAGTCCGTCGCGCCAGAAATCATCCGTCAGCGTCCGCAGCGAATCCGGGGCTACCAGCACCAGTTCCGGCTGATAGAATGCGCCAACGAGGTTCTTCCCCTGCGGCAGATCGACCGCGACCTTCCCGCCGACAGAGGAATCAACCTGCGCCAGCAGCGTCGTCGGCAGCTGCACAAAATGCACGCCGCGCAAGTACGTCGCCGCCGCCAGCCCCGCCAAATCGCCAATCACCCCGCCGCCCAGCGCAACAATGGCATCCTTGCGCGTCAGATGATGTTCGCAGAGGAAGGCATACAGCGTTTCCAGCGATTTCAGGCACTTCGTCTGCTCGCCGTGCGGCAGGACAATGCTGCACACGCGCAGACCGACCTTTTCCATCGACGACACGACTTCTTCCATATACAGCGGCGCAACATGGTCATCGCTGACAACCGCGACCGCAATGTCGCCGAGCTTCTCGCGAATCATTTCGCCCGTTTTCGCCAGCAGGCCGCGTTCGATATGAATCGGATAGCTTCTTTCGCCCAGCGGTACGGTAATGGTCTGCATGAAAATCGCCTTCCTTATCTTAAAGCATCCATCATGTCATCGAATATGATTCCCTGATTATTCCACCCGAATCATATTTTCCACCGTGCAGACCTCCGGGTCAAACTTCGCCAATGCCGCCCGAATCGCCTGTTCATTCGCCTCATGCGTAATGATAATCAGCGGCACGCGGCTTCCCGCCAGCTCCGCCTTCTGCATCATCGTTGCAATCGACACCTGCTCGCTCGACAGCCACGTCGCAATCTTCGCCAGCGAACCCGGCTCGTCCTGAATCGACAAACGCAGGAAATACCGCGTTTTCCAGTCGTTCGTGAACACCAGCGACGCATCCGCATTTGCGCTGTTCACAAACGTCGGATGCACATGCACATCCACCGTCGCGGCATGGAGAATGTCGCCCACCACCGCGCTTGCCGTCGGCAAATCACCCGCGCCGCGACCCTGCAGCATCATTTCCTTGCAAGCGTGGCCGTGCAGATAGACGGCATTGAAGCTGCCGTTGACCTGCGATAGCGGATGGTCGTTCGCAATCAGCGTCGGATGCACGCGAACCTCGATGGTGTTCCCGCTGCGCTTGGCAATTGCCAGCAGTTTCAGCACATAGCCCATCTCGCGCGCATAGGCAATATCCACCGCCGTAATTTTCGTGATGCCTTCACGATAGACCTTGCTGAACGGTACGCGCGCGTGGAAGGCAAGGCTCGCCATAATAGAGAGCTTATAGGCCGCGTCCAGTCCCTCGACATCGGCGGATGGGTTCGGTTCAGCCAGCCCCAGCTGCTGTGCATCGTGCAGTACGGCTTCGTAGTCCTCGCCGTTTTCGTACATACGGGAAAGGATGTAGTTCGTCGTGCCGTTGATGATGCCCATCAGGGAATCAATGCGGTTCGCTTGCAGGGGCTGCATGAGGGTGTTGATAATCGGAATCGCGCCGCAGACGCTCGCTTCGTAGTACAGACCGACGTGGTTGCGCTGTGCAGCGGCTTGCAAACGGTGCCAATTCAGGGCAATGGCGACTTTGTTCGCCGTGACAACGGTTTTGCCGTTTTCCAGCGCGCGGAGCATGTAGTCCGTCGCAGGCTGTTCGCCGCCCATGAATTCGACAACGATGCTGATTTCCGGGTCGCTCACCACGTCGTCGGCGTTCGTTGTCAGCAGTTCATGTGGCACACCGCAGGCGCGGGTTTTGTTCACATCGCGCACCAGCACCCGCTTGATGCGGATGGAGAGACTGTCGCGGTGAGCAATCTCGCGGGAAAAGCCTGTCAGCAGCGACCACACGCCCCCGCCAACATTGCCGCAGCCCAGAAATCCGATTACAACTTCCTTCATTTTGTCTGCTTCCTCCTGCTTTCAAATGCCTTCTTTTCTCGCTTAATCAGCCCTTGTTCCGCTCGTAGATAAGCCGCAGTCCTTTCAGCGTCAGCAGCCCATCCAGCTTGTCAATGACCTTGCTTTCCTCGGCAATCATCACTGCCATGCCGCCCGTCGCGACGACGGTGGCTTCCTGCCCCAATTCCTGCTTAATTTTGCGGACGATGTTCTTCACCAAGCCGACATACCCATAATACATGCCGGATTGCAGGTTCGTCAGCGTCGTCCGCCCGATGACGTGCTCTGGCTTCGTCAGTTCAAAGCGCGGCAGTTTTGCCGTCCCGGTGACAAGGGCTTCGCTGGCGAGCTTCACGCCGGGGCAGATGCATCCGCCAAGGAACACGCCGCCCTCTCCGACCACGCCGAACGTCGTTGCCGTGCCGAAGTCGATGAAAATCGTCGGCGCGCCGTACTCCTCATACGCCGCCACTGCGTTCGCGATTCGGTCGCTGCCCAGTTCGCGCGGGTTCTCGTAGCGGATGTTAATGCCCGTTTTGATGCCCGGAACCACGAACAGCGGCGTCTGCCCGAAATAGTTCTGGCACATGTGTTCAATGGTAAAATTGATAGTCGGCACGACGGAGGAAATCATGATACCCTCGACTTCTTCCGGGCGAACGCCGACATGCTGAAAGAGGTTCACCAGCACGATGCCGTATTCGTCGGACGACTTCTGGATATTGGTGGACATCCGCCAGTAATAGCGCATTTCCTTGCCGTCAAAGAGAGCGGTTTTGATGTTGGTATTGCCAATGTCGAGGGTGAGGATCATCCTCCATACCTCCTTATAGAATCGCTGATGGCCGACGTTTCAGCCATCAGCGGGAATCGTTCACTTGCCGTACAGACCAGCTCAATCGCGCGAGGGGGGCAAAGCTCCCCTTGTTACGCCGTCTTCTTGTGCATTGCCTTGCGCAGCGCCAGCACAATCGGGGGTGTAATCAGCGCCGCAGCAACGGCTTCCAGCGGGCCAGCGCCGCCAGCGGTTGCGCCAATCGCCGTCAGCACCGCCGTATTGTCAATGCCGCAGATCATGTAGAAAATCAACATCAAGCCGAGATACAAAATTGTGTTCGTCAGGCTGCCGCAGGCCGCCGCAACCGCCAGACCCGTCTTTTCCAGCTTATGCGCCATTGCCTTGTGGACGAAGTGAATCACCACCGGCACCATCAAACGCGGCAGGAAGGTCATCACAATCACCATCGGCAGCGACGCCCCCATCAGCGTGCCGACCAGCGTAGATGGACGAAGCAGCGCCGACACAAAGCTTGTTGCACCGAAGGTCAAGCCCAGCAGCACGCCGTATTTCAGCCCCATGAACAGCGTCCCGACCGCAACCGGAATCACCAGCAGCGTCACGTTGCAAAATCCCAGCGGAATCAGCCCCAGCGGTGTCTGTCCCATCAGGAAAATCAGCGCCATCAGCAGCGCCAGCGTCACGAGATTGACCAGATTGCCATTGCGAGTATTCATTTTTTCCTCCGTTCGAGTCTCTTTTCGAGTACCCTACGATAATTATTTCCGCACCAGCTGCATTTTCGTCTGATACTTTCGCTCTCAGCGGCATCATTGGCGCGGATGCTCTCATTATACCGAAAAAAACGCCGCTTGTAAAGGTTGAAACAGTATTTGAACAGCGCATTATTGCAAGCTATTTATATGAAAGCAGTTCACCCTGTGCAGGCTTCCTTCTCCATACGCTCCGGATTGCTTTTTCCGCCGGATTCTGATATGATACAGACAAATTCGCAGGAGAAGCCGCGCTGCTTTTCCCGTCAGGAGGAGGCAAGGAACATGAAGTTGTTGATTTTAGGCGGCAGCGGGTTTGTTAGCGGACGTCTGGCGCAGATAGCGACAGCGCAGGGGCACGAGGTCTGGTGCGTTACACGCGGCAATCGCCCGATTCCCGAAGACGTTCACGCGCTGACATGCGACGCGCACGACCCGGCTGCCCTTCGCGCCGCGCTCGCCAGCGCGCAGCTGCAATGGGACGCCGCGCTGGACTGCATCTGCCGCGACGCACCCTCCGCATCGGTCGATTTGTCGGTACTGCCCGCCTTCACGAATCGCCTGCTGGTGATTTCCACCGATTCCGTGTACCACCCCGCCTACAAGCGCGTTCCGCAGGACGAAACCGGCGTTTATCTGCACGACGGCGGCTACGGGAGCAGCAAGCGGCAGATGGAGGAGGTTTTTCTGGACGCGGCGGCGCATTCCGAATCTCCTTTCGCGTGGACAATTTTCCGTCCGGGGCATATTTTCGGCGCAGGTTCACAGGTCGGCTGTTTCCCGGAGCATTCCCGGCAGACGGATCTGATTGCCCGTATGAAGCGCGGCGAACCGCTGCGGCTTGTTGGCGGCGGCAAATTTCTGATTCACCCCATCTATGTGGATGACCTGTGCCGCGTCCTGCTGGAAAGCATCCCCGTCTCCACAGCCTTCAACGAGATTTTCTGTATCGGCGGACCGGATATTGTTTCCAACGCTTCCTATTACATTTTGCTCGGAGAAATTTTGAACGTTCCCGTGACTATTGAAGAAATTCCGTTAGCCGGCTATCTGGAAGCGCATCCCCAATTCAGCGGGCATTTGTGCCATCGCGCGTATTCGCTGGAAAAGCTGCGCCGCACGGGGATTGCTTTGCCCGGCACCCCCCTGCGCGCAGGGCTGCAGAAGCAGGTCGAATGGCTCCTTTCTCTTGCGCGGTAAAGCCACGAATCGGCGAATGTCTCTTGCGGCATTCGCCGATTCGTTTCGGGCATAAGAAAAAGAGCCGATTTTTCAATCAGCTCTTTGCGAGGTGCCATCCAGATTTGAACTGGAGAATGAAGGTTTTGCAGACCTTTGCCTTACCACTTGGCTATGGCACCATAATAAGAAATGGAGCGGTAGACGGGGCTCGGACCCGCGACCTCCACCTTGGCAAGGTGGCGCTCTACCAACTGAGCTACTACCGCATAATATGTGTGCCTTGGGGCGGAATCGAACCACCGACACGCAGATTTTCAGTCTGCTGCTCTACCGACTGAGCTACCAAGGCGAAAGATGGCGACCCGGAAGGGGCTCGAACCCTCGACCTCCAACGTGACAGGCTGGCGCTCTAACCAACTGAGCTACCGGGCCACTTGAATGATGGTGGGAACAACAGGGCTCGAACCTGTGACCCTCTGCTTGTAAGGCAGATGCTCTCCCAGCTGAGCTATGCTCCCAAGTCCTGTACTGCTCCCGATGCACAGAGCCTTTCGCCAGCTCAGTGACCTTTGCACCACAGCCAAGTGGTGTCTGCGCGGGGTTCTTTGGTCGAACCGCGGCGACATGGATTATTATATCATCCTTTGGCGGCGCTGTCAAGAGGGAAAATGCAAAAAATTTGGGTTTTTCGCAAGCGAAACGCCGCCTCCGCAGTCAAAATGTAAATTCCGCTGTTTTTCGTGGACTTTCGCGCGTGGGTATGGTATGATAGGAAGTGCAAACCTGAAGGAGGTTATTACAATGAAGCGAATCATTGCGCTGCTTCTTGCCGCGCTGCTGATGGTCTCCTGTGCGCTGGCAGATGTGGCCCTGCGCGGCTACGACGCCAAATCCGGCTATGTCTATGTCACGCTGGGGCAGTGCCCGCAGGATGCGGACGGCGGCGTCGAGCCGATTATCTGGCGCGTGCTGAGCGTTGAGGACGGCAGAGCGTATCTGCTGAGCGAATATGTGCTGGAGGCGCGCCCCATCCACAGCGATTATCAGGAGTACGCCAACAAGCCCACCAACAAGAAGAAACCCGGCTTCAACGGTGACTTCACCCAAACCGAAATGAGCCGCTACCTCTGCGGTGATTTCGCCCAGAACTGCTTCACGGACGACGAGCGCGCCATGCTGACCCCGGATGACACGTTCGGTCTGTTTTTCCTCGCCAGCGACGCGGATTTGAAGAACAAGGCGTACGGCTTCACCAGCAATGAAAGCCGCAAGGCGTGGGGTACGCCATACGCGCTGGCGAACGGGCTATTCAAGTACGGCAGTCAGCGCGGCGGTCACTCCCCCTACTGGACGCGCTCCCAGTCCTCCTCCGACGCCCGCCACGCGCGGTGCATCAAGTCCAAGGGCGAGTTGGGGCGCATCAACGTCATCACACTGGACGAGGGAATGCGGCCCGCGTGCTATCTGTCTTTGAGCGCGAGCGAGATTTCCGGCGGCACGGGCACGCTGGATGATCCCTACACTTTCACCCTTATCCCGCCGACGGTGATGGAGGATTAACATGCGGAAGATAACCTGCCTGCTGCTGCTTCTCTGTCTTCTCCCCTCTTTCGCGCTGGCGGACAAGACCATCACCCTCACCTTCACTGGCGACATCACCCTTGGCGGCGAGGATTACCTGCGCACCGCCGAGGACAGCTTCTTTGCCGTCTATGACCGCGAAGGCGCGGGGTACTTTCTCAAAAACTTCGCGGATTTCTTTGCCGAGGATGACCTGACCGTCGTCAATTTGGAGGGCGTGCTGACCGACAACAACGCCCTTTACCCGCGTGACAAGGGCAAAGGCGACGATGGCTACTGGTTCCGCGGGCCGGCAGCGTACGCCAAGGTGCTTTCCGCCGCGAGCGTGGAAGTCGCGTCGTTGGCGAATAATCATGCGTTCGACTACGGTGCGCAGGGCTTCCGCGATACAATTGCCGCCGTCGAAGCAGAAGGTCTCGGCTGGTTTGGCACATACAACAAGAACCGCGACCCCAAAACGGAAAAGTTCTACTTCTACACCAAGGACGGCGTGACCATCTGCCTGATGAGCCTGCTCTGGGACGACTACAACCCGCAAGACCCCAATGGCAACGGCGCGTATCTCCGCCAGCAGATTACGGAAATCAAGCAGTCCGGTCAGGCGGACGCGGTCATTGCCATCCTCCACGGCGGGCAGGAGTACGGCCGCCACCGCACTAAACCGCAGACCATCTTCACCAAAATGGCGATTTCCGCCGGGGCGGATCTGGTCATCTGCCACCACGCGCACGTCGTCATGGGCATGGATGTCATCAACAACCGCAGCGCGTTCTACTCGCTGGGCAATTTCTGCTTCGGCGGCAACCGCAAGGCGTATCAGGAGAACAAGAACCGCACCCCCGCCGTGCAGGACGCCGCGCCCGCGCTGATGCTCCGCGCCGCGCTGACGTTTGATGATGACGGCACTTACAAGGGGCAGCAAATCACCCTCTATCCCGTACAGACCACCGGCATTGACCGCGCGGCGGGCGACACCGTGCAGGTGAACAACTATCAGCCGAAGTTCATCACCGGGTCTTTGGCGGCGCATGTACTGCACCTGATGCAGATTGACATGAACTACGATGCCAGCAAAACGCCGAAGTACAGCAATGCCGAGTCCATCAACAAGACGCTGCGGGCGCTGGTGATGGCGCGGGAAGAGGAACTGGCGGCGATGGCCTCCTCCGAAGGCATGGAGGCGATGACGCTCCCGTTCTTGCCGGCGGAAGCGGAATAAAGCCACTCAACCCGCGGTAGAGTTCCGTGAAATCGCGATTTCGGGCATATCAACCGCTGGTTCGTGTGCAAAGTCTCTTTTCCGTGATAGAATGACAGCCAGAAGGGAGGTGCTTCCACATGAATCAGGAGAAAATCGGGAAGTTCATTGCGTCCTGCCGAAAAGAGAAGGGCTTCACCCAAACTGTTCTTGCAGAAAAGTTAGGTATCACAGACCGCGCGGTATCCAAATGGGAAACCGGGCGAAATCTGCCGGATGCAGCCATTATGCCCGAATTATGCAATCTGCTGAACATTCAGCTGAGCGAGCTTTTTCGCGGGGAGCGAATGACGATGGAAGCGCATCAGAAGGCTTTCGATGCATTGCTTCTGGAAATGAAGCAGCGGGAAGAATCAGCGAATCGGCGGATTCTTCAGCTGGAAAAAGTGCTTGCCTGCATGACGATTGCTGTATCGCTCACGATGATTCTTGGCGGATGCTATCTGGCGAAAGACCATCTTGCCCTCGGAATCGCCTTATTGACATTCGGCGCTGCGGTTGTTTTTGCCATCTGCTTTGTCGGCGTGAAAATCGAGCATGACACCGGCTATTACGAATGTCCTGAATGTGGGGAACGTTACATACCGACCATGAAAGCCGTCGCGATGGCACTGCATCGCGGCACAGCCCGCAAGATGACGTGTCCGTTCTGCGGAAAATGTGCCTATCATCAGAAGGTGCTTGCAAGGTAATTCTATTTCCGAATGCACCTGCGCCAGCTGCATACGCCTTGGCGCATGCTTATCTGAAAATAGGATAAAGGCAACAGGGTGTCAAGCGCTTTTGCTTGACACCCTGAATTTTTTTTGTAATGCTTTTCACCCATTAGCCTGCGGCGGTCACTTCATGATCATCTCTTTGTCCGACGGCAGCGGTTTCAGCGGCGCGGACGGCAGCGTCTGATACCAGTATGCGCAGGAAGTATAGTCGTCGTACCGCGGTCCAGTCCATCCCATGTTGTCCAGCGTCATGCGAAATCCGGTTTCAAAGTGGATTGGGTCGGCGATGTGGAAGCGGTATAGCAGAAATCTCTGCTGGCCGTTGTAAAATGCACGGTTATCACCGTAAATGGCGTACATTCCGCTGTAGAGGCCACTGTAAGTCTGATAGGATTTGATCTGAACATCATTTCCAAAGCCGTAGGAGCCGCAGAAATAATCCTCTGTGCCTGTATAGTGAATGGAAGGATATTTATCATCGTCTATGTACATTCTGGCTTCGCCTTCCACCCAGCAGGTGTTGTTGCCGTTCATTCCGGTGGCCAGGGTCACGCCCACGAACTGACCTTTTCCCTGAATGCCATCGATAATGGTGTAGGAACGCCCCTTCTGAACGGGATGCTCCTGACGGTAAGAAGCGTGGAAATATCCAATCTCGTCAGGCACCTCACAGTGACAGCCGGTGATGATATAATACAGGCTCTGATCCTTTTCGCCGCGGTTTTCCATAGTGATTCGGCAGTGCTTTTTGAAAGGCATCTCCCAGTAACAGTTCAGTCCCCGTCCGGGAGCCACCAGGATTTGTGCGGAGTTGAGCACCGCATATTTTCCATCCCTGTCCACAAAATTCTCATCGTATGCGGTTCCGAAAAATGCGGAAATGGGCGCTTCCACGGAAGGATATTCGCAGTTGTCCCAGTACATGCGAATCACGAAACTGTGTCCAACGTAGCCGGTAAACCAAATGCTCTGGATCATTCCGGGACCGTCGGTGTCCACCAGCGTCACCGTCTCCCCTGCACGAATCGCCACGGTCGGACTGAGCTTGGTGCAGTCTCCTCCTTTGGAACCGCCCGCTCTGGCTCCTGTGGGATTTTCTGCGGAGAAAGCGAAGGTCTTTGCATTGCTGATCATGCAATACGGTTTCATAGGTCTTGCCTCCCTTGTTTTAACGTATCCTTACTATTCATTTTGTGGTTCTTGACAGAACGACATTCGTTGCTGTCAGCGTTCCATCTGTCACAAAAGGATACGGAACTTCTTTCCCGTTCCAGTCTGCTTAATCACTGTGACAATATTATAGCATCTGTACAGCGATTGCGCAAGTCCGTGAAAAACGAACATAGAAAAGAAAAAACGCCTGATGCCATGCTTTACTGCTCTCTTGCATGTGCTTGACGCCGCTTCACTGCTGCGCGAAACGGCGTCTTTGACAGTCTGAATTGTACATCTGACAAGGGATATCATAGTTCCTTGCAAAATGCAGTCATGATAAAGAAATCGCCCGATGCGTGCGGAGCATTTCCCGCGCATCGGGCGATTCTTCTATAATGGCAGCACCGCGCAACTCGGCAGCGCGTCGGGCGGTGTTGCCTAATACGATTTCCAGATGAAAATTCGCGGCGCAAGCAGATGGCACAGTTGAATCTGGAAATAGTATAAATACCGTTATTCTTCCGGCAGCGGCGCAATCAGTTCGCGGTCGCACTTGCGGTAGAGCAGCAGGCAAATCGTCAGCGAGACGATTTCCGCAATCGGGAACGCCCACCAGATGGCGTTCGGGCCGATAAGGGACAGCGCCCACGTCGCGGGCAGCAGCACAATCAGCTGGCGGCACAGGCTCATAATCAGGCTGTATGTGCCGCGGCCGACCGCCTGGAAAACCGTGCTGAGCGTAATGCCCGCCGCCGCAATCAGGAAGTGCGAGCAGATAATCCGCAGGGCGACGCAGCCTTCCGCCGTCAGCGCCTTGTCCGCCGAGGAGTCGAACGGCATCATCAGCAGGTTCGGCACAGCAAGGAACAGCAGCGCGCCAACCGCCATAATCACCAGCGCATACACCAGACACACGCGGACGCATTCGTAGACGCGCTTTTTCTTCTGCGCGCCGAAGTTGTAGCCCACAATCGGCACCATGCCGTTGCACAGCCCGAACACCGGCATAAAGACAAACGACTGGAGCTTGAAATATACGCCCAGAACGTTCACATAAATATCGCCAAAGCCTGCCAGAATCATGTTCATCAGCGTTGTGCAGACGGAGGAAATCGCCTGCATGATGGTGGACGGAATGCCAACGACGAGGATATTCTGCACCGTCTTCCAGTCGAAACGGAAGCCCTCATGCGTCAGGCGCAGTTCCCGGTTTTTCCACTGATTCAGGACGAAACCGACGGTGCAGCTCACAACCTGACCAATAACCGTCGCAATCGCCGCGCCGGCGATACCCATTTGGCAGCTGAAAATCAGAATCGGGTCAAGGATGATGTTCGTCACCGCGCCGGACAGCTGGGTAATCATCGACAGCGTTGTGTTGCCCGTCGCCTGCATCATGCGTTCAAAGCAGATGGACATGAACTGCCCCAAGCTGAGCGTGCAGACGATGCGCAGGTACAGCGTGCCCATTTCCAGCACTTCCGCCTTCGGGTTCGTCATGCCGATATACACGCGGGCGAAGAACAGCCCGACGATAACGAACAGCAGCCAGCCGACAACCTCAATCAGGATGCCGTGGCGGGCGGCATCGCGCGCCTCATGCGGGCGCTTTTCGCCAAGCCGGCGTGAAATCAAGCTGTTGATGCCCGTACCCATGCCGGTCGAAACAGCAATCATCAGCATCTGCATCGGCATAGCGAGGTTGACCGCCGTCAGCGCATCAGGCAAATACTGCCCGACGAAAATCCCATCGACGATATTATACAGTGCCTGCACCAGCATCGACACCATAATCGGCACGGACACCGTCGGCACGAGCTTGCGCATCTCCATCGTGCCCAGCATCCGGCTGCGTTCCGTGTTCTGCTGTTCCTGTTTTTCTGACATATTGCTTTCCTTTCCGTATTCATACTATTTCCGGATGAAAAGGCGCAAGCAAATGGCGCAGGTGAATCCAGAAATAGTATCAGTCCCCTATGAAGCCGAGAGGAAAATGCCCCTCAGCCAAAGGATTATTGTAGCAAAATTCGCCCTGTCCGTCAAGGGAAAATCCGCATTTTCCACCGCTTTTGCAAAAAAGAAAATTCCCTTTGCCCCCATCGTGATTTCGTGTTATAATCGCCGATGAAAGCAGTTGTTTTTCCGCTTGAAGGGAGGAATCCGCATGAGCGTCAAAATGCCCAAACCCGTCAGCAAAACAGAACTCTCGCGCCTATACACACGGCTTGCCATCGACACCCATCATCGACTTGACAACAGCACCGCAGAAGGGCAAGCGCGTCTTGGCCTCCTCCACCGTTTCCTTGATGCCTGTGCCAATCTTTATGGGACGATGACACTCTGGCACGCATGGGAGCTTTTTCAGCATGTTGAGCCGGAATTGACTGCCAAGAAAAAGATTCTCCGCAAGGATTTCTTTTCCTTTGCGGAAATTGTGCGCGTTGAAAAGCATGCCTATGCCATCATGCTGCTGCCTGACCTGTACGAAGAGGAGACGTCCATCAGCATTCAGGATGCCGAGCTGGTTCATAGAATGCTGATTTACCCGAACATTTGGGGCTTGAATGAGTATTACAAGCTGCTGAGCTATCAGGACGATAAGCCCTGTGTCGTTCCCGCACACGATGTGTTCTATGCGTATGCCGACCCGAATTATTTCTGGGAAACGCCGGAAGCGCGTTCTCTCCGCTTCTTTCTGGCAAACCTCCATGTCGCTCCGGACGCCAAAACCACTGCGCCCGACGGCACGCCTCTGTGCGGCAAGGCGTTATCAGAGGTTGTATTCTGGACAAAAGATGACCACTGGGAGTATGACGATTATAAGGCGGCGTGGCGCAAAAAAGCAGTTTCCGAAGAAGCAAACAAGCCATATTTGCAGCGCATCATGGAAAAAATCCAGCGCGGGATTCTGTTGTCGTTTGTCTGTGATCAATTTTCTTACTATGTGGAGTTGCTTGAAGAAGCCGGCGTTCAGTTTACCAAGCCGCAGTTTGAAACATTCGCGAACCGCCTCTGTGAATTGAACAATCACAGCCATCTTTGGTCAAACCGCGGCGGTCAGCCTGTTGAAATGTACGATGGGCTGGACAATGCGGAACTGGATGCGGCGGCGCTTATGAAAACCATGCAGCTTGACCCCGATGGTTATTATCGCAATCCAGTCTTATCGCGCATCACGCCGAAGAAAAATGAGGATGGACAGGACTGAACGATCCGGAAACAGTATGCGGTATCGGCGAATTTTCTCCATGACAAACGCAGGAAAGTATGCTACAATAGACGCGGTAAACACACCAATTCACTCGACAAAGGAGGTACGCCCCATGCCGCGTACCCTATCCCCTGCTGCACGCATCGAGCGCAGCATCCTCTCCGATTTCCGCAAACCGCTCTGGCGGCCGTTCGTCCGCGGCATCAAGCAGTACAAGATGATTGCTCCCGGCGACCACATCGCTGTGTGCATCTCCGGCGGCAAGGACTCCATGCTGCTGGCGAAAATGATGCAGCTGCTGCAGCGCCACACCGACATTCCCTTCGAGACGGAGTTTCTCGTCATGGATCCCGGCTACAATGCCGAAACCCGCCAGCGTATCATCGACAATGCCGCCCTGATGGAAATCCCCATCCGCATTTTTGACAGCAGCATTTTCGAGACAACGAAAATCGCCGAGCGAAATCCCTGCTACCTCTGCGCCCGAATGCGCCGCGGTTTCCTTTACGACCGTGCGCAGGAAATGGGCTGCAACAAAATCGCACTCGGTCATCACTTCAACGATGTTGTGGAGACGACCGTTATGGGGATGTTCTACGGTGCCCAGCTGCAAGCCATGCTGCCGAAGCTGCACAGCCGCAATTTCCCCGGCATGGAGCTGATTCGCCCAATGTACTGCATCCACGAGGAAGACATCTGCGCTTGGCGCGATTTCAACGCCCTGCACTTTATCGCCTGCGCCTGCCGCCTGACCGAAGAGCGCGACAAAAGCGGCGATGGCATCGGCAACTCGAAGCGCGCGGAAATCAAGCAGCTGCTGAAAACGCTTCGGGAGACGAACCCCGATGTAGAGAAGAACGTCTTCAGCGCGATTCACGCCGTCAGTCTGGACACCATGCCGGGCTGGAAAATCGGCGAAAAGGAGTACAGTTTCCTGGATGACTATGACCATTGGGAAGCAACGCACCGTCCGGCGGATAAGTAAACGAATGCGGGTCAAGGGAAGCACATTCCCCTGACCCGTTTTTTATAATACGACAAATGTACAAATTTCCGTTTTTGAACAAAAATTCAGCTCCCCAATGAAGCAGATTTTTGCTGCCATCAGGGAGCTGTTTGCTTATTCCGTTTTTTCCGGCACATCCGTCGGCTTCGGCACGTCCGTCGCTTCCGGCACGTCCGTTGGCTTCGGCACGTCCGTCGCTTCCGG
>ULQD01052058.1_pt1 | contig 22027 bp, 1 predicted proteins | sample 1954121 | NCBI WGS metagenome assembly ULQD01 (sample SAMEA4835646, study PRJEB28245) | human gut metagenome | biome: gut microbiome; material: fecal sample | place: Denmark | collected 2008 | reverse complement strand
ATATATAATATTACTTTAGGAAAAAAGGAAAATGCTAGCTCGAAAAAAATAAAGAACAACAACTTTAAGCCTAATGAAAGGAATGTACAGATATGGGAAAAACAAGAAAAAATAATGGAGAAAGAAAATTAATATTTGGAGCAGTAATATTGCTAATAATTTCAGCAATATTATTCGGTCTAGCAACAGATCAAGGAATGAATTTAATAAAAAATATACAAGATAGAGTTATGTTAAAAACAAGTATAACGATATCTAGTGCTAACAATGAAGCTTTAAAAAATAAAACAACAGAAGCAAAAATTGTAGCAGGTACAAATCATTTTATAGCATTAACACAAGATGGAAAAGTATATGGATGGGGAAGCAATGGAAGTGGAGAGCTAGGACAAAACAACACAAACATATACAAAAGACCAACATATCTAGGAATAGACGATGCAATAGACATAGCAGCAGGATATCAAAGTACAGTAGTGCTAAAAAAAGATGGAACTGTATGGATGGCAGGATTAAACAGTGATGGACAATTAGGAATAGAAAGTACAGAAAGTCAATCAACATTTGTACAAGTAAAAAATGAAGATGGAACAGGATATTTAACAAACATAAAATCAATATCAGCAGGACAATACACAATGTTTGCAATAACAAATGATGGAGAAGTATATGGATGGGGAGAAAATGGTTCAGGACAACTAGGAATATCAAATACTGAAGACCAAAAGTTACCAGTAAAAACAACATTAACAAACATAAAACAAATTTCAACAAGTTATTACCATACAATAGCACTAACAGAAGATGGAAAAGCATATGTAGCAGGAAGGAACAATGAAGGAGAACTTGGAATCGGACAAACAACAAGTTCAACTATAACAACATGGACAATAATGAAATCAACAAATGGAACATCAGAAATGACAGGAATAAAGCAAGTAGCAACAGGATATATGCATACAGTAGTATTAACAGACAATGGATATATGTATGCCACAGGAAATAATGGATATTATCAATTATCAGATGGTTCAAGTACACAAAGAAAAAATTTAGTATACATGAAAGATAGCTCAAACAACACTATGAAGGACGTAAAAGAAATATATGCAGCAGGTAACACATCAGTAGCAATAACAAATTCTAATGGAATATATGTAGTAGGAGAAAATTCATATGCACAATTACTACAAGGAAACACAAGCACAGTCACAAGATTCACAAAAGTAAAAAACAGTGAAAACATAGACAAAATAGTTATGACAACAACTACGGGAAGTCAAACAACAGCTTATGTAGATAACATAGGCAGAATATTCACAATAGGATATGCAGGATTGGGCCAATTAGGAGATGGTTCATTAACAAGCTCACCACAATACAAAGCATACAGTATAAGTGATTACAGATTTACAACAGAAGAAACAGCAGAAAATTTAAAAGCAGGAGAAACAAAATATATTGATCCAAAATTTGAATATGGAATAAATTTAATTAATAAAGAATTCACATTAGACTTAACATATGAGTCATTAGACACAGATGTAGTAACAGTAGAAGATAACAAAATAACAGCAGTAGGAATAGGAACAACATATGTAAAAATAATAGACAGTACAAACAAAATTTATGGAACTGTAAAAGTAAATGTAAATGCAGATGATGGAGTAACATATCCAAAAGTAGTAGGAGGATATAGCCATTTTGTAGGATTAAAGTCAGATGGAACAGTATGGACATGGGGATATAATGGAAATGGACAATTAGGAACAGGAGATCAAACAAATAGAACAGAACCAACAAAAACAAAAGTAGAAGATGCAGTAGATGTAACAGCAGGATATTATTTTACAGCAATATTAAAAAAAGATGGAACAGTATGGATTTCAGGAGACAATACATATGGACAACTAGGAGATGGAACAACAACAAATTCATCAGAATTTAAACAAGTACCAAATTTAACAGATGTAATACAAATATCAGCAGGCTCAAACACAATGCATGTATTGAAAAAAGATGGAACTGTATGGTCATGGGGAAGAAATGACTGTGGAGAATATGGAGATGGAACAACTGTAAGCAAAGAAGATTTAACACCATCTCAAATGATAAAAGTAACAAATGTAATGCAAATTGCAGCAGGAAATTTGCACACAGCAGTATTAACAGCAGAAGGAACAGTGTGGGCTGCAGGACGAAACTCAGACTCACAATTAGGATTTGTGTATAACAACAAAGAAAACACATCTACACCACGAGAAATGCAAGGATTATCAGAAGTAAAGGAAATAGCATGTGGAGAATATAATACATTAATGTTACAAAAGGATGGATATGCATATGGAGTAGGAGAAAACTCAGATGGACAATTAGGAACAGGAGGAGCGACAACAATAACATCTCCAACATATATGAAAAACAGTAAAACAGGATATTCATTATCAGGAATAAAACACATAGCAAGTGCAGGAAGACTATTAATGGTAACGACAGGAGAAAACGGAATATATGTAGCAGGAGCGGCAGACCATGCACAAAACTTTACAGAAAGTACAACAAAAAGAACAACACTATATCAAACACAAACAGACAAAAAAGTATTAGCAATGGCATGTACAAGAAACATATCATATCAAACAGGATTAATTATAGATGAAAAAGGAAGAACATGGACAGTAGGATATGATGGACAAGGTCAAGTTGGACAAGGAGCACCAGAACATACAACCAAACCAGTAAATATTACAAAAACAAAAATAAGCTTAGCAGAAAATGGAATGATAAGTTTAAACCAAAAAGGAGATAAATACCAATTAAAACACACAGAAATAGTAGGACTAAGTTTCTTAACCAATAAATTATTAGATGAAGACATAGTGTATAGCTCTATGGATAATGAAGTGGCAACAGTGGACGAAAATGGAGTAATAACAGCAGTAGGAGAAGGAACAACATATATAAAAGTAAAAGATCAAAACAATGAAGTAACAAATGCAATAAAAGTAAGTGTAACAATAAAAAATAATGAAACACAGCCAAAAGTTGTAGGAGGAGGATACTATTTTGCAGCATTAAAAGGAAATGGAACAGTATATACATGGGGATATAATGGCAGTGGCCAATTAGGATTAGGAGATACAAACAATAGAACAGAGCCAACACAAACTAACATGAAAGCTGTAATAGACATAGCAGCAGGAACCGATCATACATTAGTGTTAAAAGCAGATGGAACAGTATGGGCAACAGGACTAAACAACTATGGCCAATTAGGAAATGGAACAACAGAAAATACAAACACATTTCAACAAGTAAAATTAAATGAAAATGGAGATTACTTGGAGAACATAGTATCAATAGCAGCAGGGTATACTGCAAGTTATGCAGTAACAGCAGAAGGAGAAGTATATGGTTGGGGAAGAAATGATGATGGAGAATTAGGAATAGGAAGCAAAAGTAGTGAGATAAATGAACTATATCCAGTAAAAATGAAAAAAGTATCAAAGATAATTCAAATAGCAGCAGGAGCAAACCATGCAATAATGCTAGATGCAGATGGAAATGTATGGTCAACAGGATACAATAGTTCAGGACAATTAGGAATAGGAAATACAGATATACAAGTGCAACCAAAACAAATGACATCAATAAGTGGAGTAAAAGAAATAGCAGCAGGAACAAATCATTCAATAATGCTAGCAGAAAATGGATATGTATATTCAGTAGGAAATGATTCAAACTCACAACTAGGAAACGGAAACTCAACAAATATATCAACACCAACATATGTAAGAAACACATCAGGAAATTTAGTATCAGATGCAAAACATGTAAAAGCAGGAGGAGACTCAACATACATATCAAGAAAAAAGGATACAGAAGGAAAATCACAAGGAATGTATGTAATAGGATACAATAATTATGGACAACTATTTACACAAAACACAACAACTCAACCATATGCAAAAGAAGTAGAAAAAAACCTAGACATATTAGAAATAGCACCAACACAATACAGTACAGCGTTAATAGTAGATGGAGAAGGAAATGTATATACAGTGGGATATGATGGACAAGGACAATTAGGAAACGGAATATACGAAAATACAAAAAACAAAATATGTATAAGCAATATACAAGTAAAAGTAACATCCCAAATAATAAACTATCAAAATGTGGGAGAAAATAGTGAAAAAATACTAGCAAAAACAACAATAGGATTTAATCTAATAAAAGAAAATATAGAAGGAAGTACATATGAATTTAAAACATTAGATTCAGAAGTAGCAACAGTAGATGACCAAGGAACAGTAACAGCAACAGGAATAGGAACTACAAACATAAAAGTACATGATACAACGACAGACTCATGGAATGCAGTAAAAGTAAATGTAAATGGTTCAGAAAACAAAGCACAACCAAAAGTAGTAGGAGGAAATTGCCATTATGCAGCATTAAAAGGAAATGGAACAGTATGGACATGGGGATATAATGGAAATGGCCAATTAGGACTAGGTGATACAAACGCAAGAACAGAGCCAACACAGGCAAAAGCAGAAAAAATCTTAGAAGATGGAACAAAAGAAGAAGAACTAATAACAGATGCAATAGACATAGTAGCATCATATAATCACACAATAATATTAAGAGCAGACGGAACAGTATGGAGTACAGGATACAATCAATATGGAGAATTAGGAACAGGAGACACAGAAGAAAGAAAAATATTCACACAAGTAAAAGGTCCAAATGGAGAAGGAATCCTAGAAAACATAGTACAAATAACAACAGGATATTATACAGGATATGCCTTAACAACAAATGGAGAAGTATATGGATGGGGAAGTAACAGATATGGAGAATTAGGACAAGGAAGCAAATCAGATGACCCTGTTTTATATCCAACAAAAATGAAAAAAGTATCAAACATAATTCAAATATCATCAGGAGCAGAATACATAGTAATGCTAGATGCAGAAGGAAAAGTATGGGGAACAGGATATAATGGAAATGGACAATTAGGAATAGGAAACACAACATTACAAACATTGCCACAACAAATGACATCAATAAGTGGAATAAAAGAAATATCAGCTAAAAGTAATAATACATATATGTTAACAGAAGGAGGATATGTAGAAGGAGTAGGATACAATTATTACAGTCAATTAGGAGATGGAAGCTCAACAGATAGAACAACAGCAGTATATACAAAAAACACATCAAACAAATATGTATCAGATGCAAAACATATTTCAGCAGGAGAAAACTCAGTATTTATATCAAGAAAGAAGGACTCAGAAGGAAATCCACAAGGAATGTATGTAATAGGAAGAAATGACTATGGACAACTATTCACAGGAAACACAACAAGAGCATATTATGCAACAGAAGTAGAAAAAGAAAAAGATATACTAACAATGGCATTAACAGAAGGACAAACAGGATTAATAGTAGACACAAAAGGAAATGTATATACAGTAGGATATAATGGACAAGGACAAATAGGAAATGGAACATATGAAAACACAACAGAAAAAGTATTTATAAGCCAAGTAAAATTAAACACAACACCAAAAGTAATAAACTACAAAAAAGCAGGAGACACAGGAGAAAAAATAGAATACACAGTAACAGCAGGATTCAATTTATTATATGAAGAAGTAGAAAAGGGAGAATGTGAATACAAAACACAAGATGACCAAATAGCAACAGTAGATGACAAAGGAGTAGTAACAGCAACAGGAACAGGAACAACATACATAAAAGTGTATAACAAACAAAATGACTGCTATGCAGCAGTAAAAGTCCAAGTAAATGGGGAACAAGGACGCACAGCTGCCAAAATAGTAGGAGGGGGAAATCATTTTGTAGCACTAAAAGCAAATGGAGAAGTATGGACATGGGGATATAATGGCTATGGTCAGCTAGGAATAGGAAATACAGAAACCAAAAATAGACCAACAAAAACAAACATCTATAACTCAAAAGACGAAACACAATCAACATATGCAATAGATGTAGCAGCAGGATATAGTCATACATTGGTATTAAAATCAGATGGAACAGTGTGGGCAGCAGGATATAATGAATATGGACAACTAGGAGATTCAAGCACAACAAATACAAGTGAATTTGTCCAAGTAACAGGAATACCAGAAAAAGTAATAGCAATAACAGCAGGAGGACATTCATCATATGCATTAACAGAAAGTGGAAAAGTATATGGATGGGGTTATAACTATGAAGGACAATTAGGAAGAGGAAGTACAAGTCAAAATAATCCAAATGCAACACCACAAAAAATGCAAAAAGTATCAAACATAATACAAATGTCAGCAGGAGATAACCATATAGTAATGTTAGATGCAGATGGAACAGTATGGAGCACAGGACATAACTATTATGGACAATTAGGAACAAATAACAAAACAAATTACAGCATACCACAACAAATGAGAACAGGAACAACAACAGTATTAAATAATATCAAAAAGGTATCAGCAGGAAGTCTACATACGCTAGCACTAGCAGAAAATGGAACAGTATATTCATTAGGATATAACTATTATGGACAATTAGGAACAAGAAATACAACAAACTACATGTTACCAGTAACAATGGTAGACTCAAAAGGAAACACTGTAACAGGAGTAAAAGATATAGAAGCAAATGGATACACAAGTATATTATCAATAAAACCAACAACAACAGGAACAGAAGGAAATCTAAGCCAAACAGCAGGAATATATGTTACAGGATACAACAACTATGGACAATTATTTAATCAAGACACAAAAACACTAACATCATTAACAAAAGTACAAGAAGACAAAAACATAATAACAATGGCAAGCACACAAAATATATCAAGCCAAACAGCAGCAATAGTAGATGATTCAGGTTTAGTATACACAGTAGGATATAATGGATATGGAGCAATGGGAAATAAAACAACAACAAGTACAACAGAACCAGCAAACATCTCAGAAGCAAGCCTAGAAGTAAACACAAGAAAAATAGTATTAAACTTAGAAACAAACAATCTAAGCAAACAAATAGAAGCAAAAACAGACTTAGGATTTAATCTATTAATAGACCAAGTAGAAAATGAAGAAATAACATACAAAACATTAGACGAAAACATTGCAACAGTAACAGATGCAGGACTAGTAACAGGACAAAAATATGGAACAACAAAAATAGAAGTATCAACAAATAAATTACCAAATAAAGTATTAATAGATGTACAAGTACTAAGAAAAAATGACAAAACAATAGCAAAAACAGTAAGTGGCACAGACTTTACACTAGCATTAAAAGCAGATGGAACAGTATGGACATGGGGATATAATGGCTATGGACAACTAGGATTAGGAGACAATTCAAACAGATATAGACCAACACAAATAAACATAGAAAATGTAGTAGATATAGCAGCAGGAAACAACCATGCTCTACTTGTAACAGCAGATGGAAAAGTATATTCATTTGGATCAAATAGTTATGGACAATTAGGAAGAACAGGAAATACATACACACCACAAGAAATACCAAACTTAGAAAACATAGAAAAAGTATCAGCAGGAAATTATCATTCTATGGCAATAGACAAAGAAGGAAATGTATATACATGGGGCTATAACCAAAACGGACAACTAGGAGATGGAACAAGAATAAGCAATAGTATACCAACAAAAATAAAATTAACAAACATAACAAAAATAGCAACAAAAAATAATACATCAGCAGCAATAGATGGAGATGGCAACTTATATACATGGGGATATAATAGCTATGGACAACAAGGAATTTCAATAGACAACATATATACACCAAGAAAAGTACCAACACTAGAACAAATAATAGATATAGCAGTAGAAAACAACACAATAATAGTATTAGACAAAAAAGGAGAGGTATTATCAAGTGGATATAACACATATGGAAACTTAGGAAACAATGCAACACAAACAAGAAAATCATTTGACAAAGTAATAGAAAAATACGAAACAATAACAACAGGAGAAGGAGAGGAAGAGACAACAACTACTACACCAGTTTATCTATCAGGAATAAAATCGATAGAAGCAGGAAATGAATATGCAGTTGCAATAAAAGAAGATGGAACAGCTATTTCATGGGGTTATAATGGCTATTCACAATCTTCAAATGGAACAACTACAAACAATTTATTACCAGTAGACTTAAAATATGGAAAAGACAAAGAAAACATAGATAAAATAATAAATGTATCAGCAGGAGAAGGAACAATAGTAGTAGTAAGAGAAGATGGAAAAGTATGGACTATTGGAAAAAATTATTCTGGACAATTAGGAAATAGTTCAGCAGTAAATTCAAATGAATTTGTATGTATAAGCAAACCTGTATTACTATTTGAAGAAACACCAATAAGAATAAAAGGAATAGGACAAAACAAAAATGCAAAAGTAAATATGTCACAAGGATTTAACCTATTATATACAACAATAGAAGACACAGACTTAACATATCAAATAAAAAATGAAAAAATAGCAACAGTAGAAGAAACAACAGGAAAAATAACAGCAGTAAAAAAAGGAAAAACAGCAGTAACAGTAACAGACAAAAAATCAGGAGAAACAACATCAGCAGATGTATATGTATTAGGAGAAGAAGATGTAACATTCCCACAAATCGAAACCCAAAATTATTCAACAGTAACTCTAAAATCAAATGGGGAGATATGGAGTTATGGATATAATGGATATGGACAATTGGGAACAGGAGACACAACATACAAAGTATTACCAACATATACAGGAATAAATAATATTACACAAATATCACTAGGAGGAACACACACACTAGCACTAGACACAGAAGGACATGTATGGTCTTGGGGATATAATGGCTATGGAGAACTAGGAAATGGAACAACAACAAGCTCAACAGAAAAAGTACAAGTAAAATCACCAGACGGAGAAGGAGTACTAGAAAACATAGTAGCAATATCAGCAGGAAATTATCATTCAATAGCATTAGATAAAGACGGAAATGTATATACATGGGGATATAACGGATATGGCCAATTAGGCTTAGGAAACACAACAAATACAGTACTTCCAGTAAAAGTAGACGACTTAGAAGGAATAATAAAAATAGAAGCAGGAAACTATACATCATATGTAATAGACAACAATAATCATCTATGGTCAACAGGATACAATTATTATGGAGAATTAGGAAATGGATCAACATCAAACAGAAGTAAATTTACACAAATTCAAACATTAGAAAATGTATCAGACGTATCTGCAAGTGAAACAAATAGTACAATAGTATTATTATCAGATGGAACAGTATGGGGATTTGGAAACAATACAAATAACCAATTAACAACTGTAGGAGGAGCAACACCACAACAATTAAAAGGACCAGACGGAATGTTAAAAGATACAACATCAATATCAGTTGGATATTATACAGGATATGCCATAACATCAGAAGAAAAAGTAGTTGCATGGGGATTAGACAACTACTCACAACTAGCATCAACAAAAACAGGAACAACAAAAGAAACACCTGTATATATGAAAGAAAAAGACGGAAATGACTTCACAGATGCAATGATAGTATCAGGAGGAAGATACAGTGCAGAATTAGCAAAAAGCGATGGAACAGTATGGGGAGTAGGATATAATGGATATGGAAATATAGGAGATGGAACAACAAATTCTAAAAATCAGATAACATGTATATCAACACCACATATAAAATTAGAAGAAAGAGAAGTAACACTAAAACTATCAAATCCAAACTATCAAATAAATCCAAAAACTGTATATGGATTCAACATATTATTTGAAGAAACAGAAAATGAAGGATTTACATACAAAACATCAGACGAAACAATAGCAAAAATAGATGAAGCAACAGGAAAAGTTACAGCAACAGGATTAGGAAAAGCATATATAACAGTAACAGCAAAAGGAACAGAAGAAGAAACAAGAGTAGTAATAAACGTAATAGGAGAAAACAAAAAAGTAGAAGAAAAGGTTCAAGTAGGAAGTTCACATTCACTAGCACTAAAACAAGATGGAACAATCTGGAGTTGGGGAAACAACACAAGTGCAATAAATACAACAGAACCAATACAAATAGAAAAAGGAAAATACAAAGAAACAAAAGAAATAGAAACACCAGAAGGAACAACACAAACAACAACAACAGAAAAAGAAATAGACTTAAACAACATAAAAGACATAGCTGTAGGATATAATCATAACCTAGCATTAGACAGCGAAGGTCATGTATATTCATGGGGATACAATGGCTATGGACAATTAGGAGATGATTCAACATCAACAAAAGAAATACCAACAAGAATAGAAAGCTTAGAAGAAATTGAAAAAGTATATTGCTATAAAGATGTAAGTATAGCAATAAATAAACAAGGAGAAATTTATATATGGGGATATAAATATAATAAAACTCCAACAAAAATCAATTTCTATGGAAAAGCAATAAGTCTAAATGAAAAACTAATATTAGCAGAAGATGGAAGTGTATGGAACTTATCAGATAACCCATCAAAAATAGACGGATTAAAAAATATAGTAGAAGTAACATCAGGAGAAAACCACTATGCAGCATTAGATTCAAAAGGAAAAGTATGGGTATGGGGATATAACAGATATGGACAATTATCACAAGGAAACACAACAAATGTAGGAACACCAACAACAGTAAAAACACAAGATACAGAAGGAACATCATATCAAGACCTAGAAAATATTGTAGAAATACAAGCAGGAGAAAACACTTTACAAATGTTATCAAGTACAGGAGAAATCTATATTTCAGGATATAATGGCTATGGACAATTAGGAGAAGGAGAAAGCACAAGTAATATAACAATAGCAAAAAAAGCAAAAAATATGGACCAAGTAAAAAATATAGACACAAACACAAACCATAGTATAGCATCAGACAGAAGTGGATTTGTATATACAACAGGATACAACGGAAATGGACAATTAGGAATAGGTTCAAATGTATCAACAAATGAATATACAGTAATAGGAGACACATATGTACATGTAAGTGAAAACAGAATATCAATAGAAGAAGGAAAAGACAAACAAGTAACAGCAACACTAGACAATAAGTTCAACTTAATAAATGACCTAGTAGACCAAAACAACATCACCTACGAAACACTAAATAATGAAATAGCAATAGTAGACCAAGATGGAACAATCCATGCAAATAAAATGGGAACAGTAGAAATAATAGCAACACACACAATAACACATAAATCAACAACAATATTTGTACAGGTAGTACCAGTAGGAAAAGTAACAGTACCAAAATTAGAAATAGGAGCTACACATACAGCAGCATTAAAAACAGATGGAACTGTATGGACATGGGGAAGTAACTCATATGGACAATTAGGAACAGGAGACAATATAAATAAAGCAATGCCAGCAAAAGTAATGGATATAGAAAACGCAATAGATATATCAGTAGGAAGCTATAACACAGTAGTAGTAAAAGATGATGGAACAGTATGGAGCTTTGGATATAATGGATATGGTCAATTAGGAGATGGAACATCTTCAAGTAGAAATACACCAGTTCAAGTAATAAAACAAAACGGAAAACCACTAGAAAAAATAGTAAAAATATCAGCAGGAACAAACAAAACAATAGCATTAGATGAAAATGGAAATGTATGGGTTTGGGGAAATACATACAAATCAACAGCAACAAAATTAACAACAATAAATAATGCTATAGACATCTCACCAAGCTATGTGGTAACACAAACAGGAAAAGTGTATACATTAGAAGGAGAAAAACTAGAAATAGATAATATCCTAAGAGTATCAGAAGGTACAAATCATGCACTATTCCTAACAAAAGAAGGAACAGGATATAGCATAGGAGCAAATTCAAATGGTCAATTAGGAGATGGAACAACAGTAAGCAAAAACTCACCTACAGTGATAAAAACAGAAAAAAGTAATCTAACAGACATCAAAGAACTAAAAGCAGGATCAGGAAGTTCAATGGCAATAATGAAAAATGGAGACACATATACATGGGGAAGCAACAACAACAATAAATTAGGAACAACTGCAACAAAAAACCAAATATATCCAACTAAATTAGAAAATGTAAACACATCTATTTCAGGAGATATTGGAACAGATAATGGAGGCATTATAGATACCCAAGGATTTGTATACATGTGGGGATTAGGAACATATGGAAACCTAGGAAACAGTTTATATAATACATCTGTAGAACCAGTATTAGTAGGAGCAGAAGAAGCGGGATTAGACGAATATGACATTATATTACACCTAGGAGAAACACATCAAATAACAGTAACAAACAAAACATTTAATGTATTAAAAGAAATACAAGAAACAGGAACAATAAACTACAACATTGGAAACAGCAATATAGCAAGTATTTCAAACACAGGACTTGTAACAGGACAAAAAGAAGGAAAAACTACAGCAATAGTAACAAAAGCTGATACAGGAGCAACAAGTATAGCAAATGTAACAGTATTACCAGAAGGTGTAGAAATAGAACCAATGGCATTAACATGTATGTCACACACAGTAGTATTAAAAGCAAATGGAACAGTATGGGCATATGGACTAAATTCAAGTTATGAATTAGGAAATGGAACATCAATAAGTAGTGATAGACCTATCCAAGTATCATTCCCAAGCAACATAAAAATAACACAAATAGCAGTAGGAAACACACATAACTTAGCATTAGACACAGAAGGTAATGTATGGGTATGGGGAGTAAATTCAAATAATGCATTAGGAACAAAACTAAAAACTACACCATCACGTTTAGGAATAAGTAATGTAAAGAAAATAGCAGCAAACAATGACCAAAGCATGATATTAACAAAAGACGGATATGTATATGTATGGGGACTAAACTCAAATGGGGAATTGGGAGTAGGAACATACAAAGAAGTAAAAACACCAACATTACTAAACTATGTAAATAACATATTAGACATATCAATAGGAAAAAATCACACAATGTTATTAACAACAAAAGGTAAAGTTCTAACAAGTGGTCTAAATAGTTATGGACAAACTGGAAAAACAGAAGGAAAAACAAATATCTTTACACAAATAGAAGTACCAGCAACAGTAGGAAAAATATCAGCAGGAGATAACCACAGTGTATTACTAACAACAAATGGAGAAGTATATACATTTGGATATAATGAAAATGGACAATTAGGATTAGGAACAAAAACAAATGTAACAATACCAACCAAAACAAATATGACAAACATCATGGAAATATCAGCAGGAAGAAACCACACAGTAGTATTAGGAGCAAATAGAGTATTATACTCTACAGGTTCAAACAGTAATGGACAACTAGGAATAGGAACAAAAGATGATAAATTGTTATTCACGGAAATAACAAAAGTACAAGACATGATGTCAATATCATCTGGAAATACATACAATGTAGCAATAAAATATGATGGAAATGTATATGGATGGGGAGACTACTATCATGGAACAGCATCAGTAAAAACAAAAACAAACAGCAGAGTACCAGTAAAAATAGGAAATGACTCATCATATGCAGAAGAGCCAGAAATAACTGTTAATGTAAATGGAGCAAAACAAATACAAATAACTCCAAAATACAGCTTTAATGTATTTAAAGAAGACAACGAAGAAGATAGCGATTTCCAATATGAATCACTAAATGAGGATATAGCGACAGTAGGAGAAAATGGTTTAGTAACAGGAGTAAAAGTAGGAACAACTTGGATAAAAGTAAAAGAAGTTGCAACAGGAAAAGAAAACATAGTAATAGTAAGAGTAATAGAATCAGATTCAAAATATGCTTCAAAAATAGCAGGAGGAGATGGATATGCAGCAGTATTAAAAGCAGATGGAAGTATATGGGGATTTGGATATAACTCAGATGGACAATTAGGAAATGACAAATTAGCACCAATAAATGTGCCAAGTCAAACAAACATACTAGCCACATACAAACAAATCGAAGCAGGAAAGAAATTCACAATAGCATTAAGAGAAGATGGAACAGTATGGGCATGGGGAGATAACACATATGGACAACTAGGCCAAGGAAATAGGGTATCAGCTAAAAAACCAGTACAAGTACAAAACCTAACAAATATAGTATCAGTTGCAGCAGGAGATAATCATGCAATAGCAATAGATAAATTAGGAAATGTATATACATGGGGATTAAACAGTAAGGGACAACTAGGAAATAGAACAACAGAAACAGTAAGTATACCAGAAAAAATAACAGGACTAGATAACCAAGTGGTTAAAGTAGCAGCAGGTGGAAATCTAAGTGCAATAATAGATTCAACAGGAGATGTATATGTATTTGGAGACAATAGCAAAGAACAAATCGAAGAATTTAAATATAATTATGATGAATTTGGACAAAAAATATTGCCAGCATTAAATACATATGTATCGCAACCGATAAAAGTTCAAACAGTTGAAAATGCTGTAAAAGTACAATGTTTGCAAACTGGAATAGTAGTGTTAAAAACAGATGGAAGTGTAGAAAGAACAACAAAATATGCAAAACAAGCTAATGCCCAAAAAACAACAGTAATAAACTCAGGAATGGTAGACATATCAGGTAAAAACGAAAGTGTAGTATTACTAGATAAATATGGTGCAAGCTATACATATGGGGATAATAGCAAAGGCCAAGCTGGAATAGGCGAAACAAGTGCAAGTGTAATATTACAAAAAATACGAATAGCAGAAGAAAAAACATATTTGACAGTAGGAGCAGGCTATAAAGATAATTATGTAATAGATACAGAAGGATTTGTATATGGAGCAGGAGCAAATGAATATGGTCAATTAGGAAACAGCACTTATGATGAAAGTTATGACTTTACATTAGTAGGAGACAGAAATTTTGAAATTGTACCAGATGCAAGAACTATGAAACAACCAGAACAAGAAACAGTAAAAATAGTAGCTAATATATTCAATGTATTTAACCATAATGAAAGAGCACTAACAGATTATGATTGGAAATCAAGTAATACAGATGTAGTAACAGTAGATAATGGTGTATTAGCATCTCAAGACATGGGAACAGCTACAATAACAGCTACAGATAAAGCAACAGGAGTAAAAGCAACAGCACTAAGAGTAGTACAACCATTAGATGAGCAAAGAATACAAAGTATTACTGTAAATAATAAAGAGGCAAAAGTATCAGGTGAAAACAAATATGAAGTGTCTGTAGAAAAAAATCTAGATGGAACAGGAACTTTAAAAATAACAACAAAAGATTCAGCAGATGAAATAAGTATTGATGGAGGAACAACATATGTAATAGGAGGAACATTAACACAAGATATACCATTAGACACAAATCCAACAGTACAAAAAATTAAAGTAAAAGCAAGTAATGGAAAAACAGTAGACTACATATTAACAATAAACATATTGTCAAATGATGCAAGCCTAGAAAGTCTAACAATAGACAATGTACAAGCAACATCAATAAGTTCAACAGAATACGAAATAATTGTAAAAGATACTGTAACAAAGCCAGAGGTACATGCAGTAGCAAGTGATTCAAAAGCAACAGTAAGTATAGATGCAAGTATAGAAGAAACAAAAGAAACAACAAAGACAGTTGATATGACAACTGTTATAAAGAAAACAATACCAGTTCAAGTAACATCAGAAAATGGTGACAAAGTAACATATACATTAACAATATATAAAGAAGATGCACTAACACAATTAGAAACAATAACAGTAGATGGAAAAGAAGCAACAAAAATAGGAAATACATCATATAAAGCAACAATACCAGCAGATGCAGATTATAGCACAATAATGGCTAAAACTTTATATAGTAAAGCAAGAGCAGAAATAAATGAATTGGGAGAAGAAACACAAGTTACAACAAAAGTAGTAGCAACGACCCAAGAACAAACAATAGTAAAAATCTACGTAAGAGCAGGAGAAGGAGAAAACGAAAGAGAAAAAGAATACACATTAACATTAGACAAACAAGGAACAGAGTTAATACAAGGTATATTCTCACTAACAGTAAATGGACAAGAAATAGAGCCAATAGGAAATATATATAATGCATACATAAGTGAAAATGCTGAAACAGTAGCAGTAACTGCTATCACTATTAATGATAATGACTTAGTAAAAATTGGGGAAACAGAAGCTAAAGTTCATATATCAACAGAAGAATTAGAAATAGCAGAAGAAGAAACAACATATAGAATAACTGTAACTGATCCAGAAGACAGCACAAAAACAAAAGAATATATATTGAAAATAAGAAAACCATCAGCAGACAATTCACTATTATCAGTAACAGTAGGAAACGAAGAATTTTCTAAAGTAGCAACAAGAGAAGCAGGAACAAACAACTTTAAAGTAAATATCTCAGACAAATATAGTGAAGTAGATGTAATAGGAACAGTAGGTTATGACCAAGCAAAAGTAAGTGTAAATGGAGAAAAATACGAAACTAAGATATCCACAAGATTGGTAGAAATTGGGAAAAATGAACCAACAAAAGTAGAAATTTTAGTAAAAGCACTAAATGGAGAAGTAGCAACATACACACTAGAAATTTACACAGAAAATAGTAATACAAATTTAAAGAAAGTAACTGTAGATGGAAAAGAAGCAACAATAAGTAGTGTATCAGAAGACACATATGAATATACTTTAGACAAAAAAGCAGGCAAAATAACAATAGGAGCAATAGCAGAAGAACTAACAACAAAAGTAGGAATAAACACAAATGAACAAGAATTAGGAGCAACCTACAGAGAAATAAAAATGGAAGGAAGAACATTAACAGTAAATATACCAGTAACAGCAGAAGATGGAACAACAAGAGTATATAAACTAATAATACATGCGCTTCCAGACAATGTAAATTTATTAAGTGTAAAAGTCAATGGAAAAGCAGCAAATGCAGTACCTGTAAACAAATATGAAACACGAGTAAACAAAAATGACACATTATTTGAACTATATGTAATACCAGAAGACGAAAAAGCAAAAGTCCAAATAGAAAACAATATAGAAGTTACAGGAACAGCCAGTGCAACAATAGCAAAAGACACAGAAGAAGTACAAGTAAAAATAAAAGTAACAGCACAAGACGGAACAACACAAGAATACACACTAATAGTTACAAATCAATCAGATGATTGCAAATTAGCAATTTTAAAAGTAGATGGAGAAACACTTGAAACAGATGCAGATGGAAAATATCATATAACAAAGAAATACTTAACATCATCTGTAAATATAGACGCAATAGCAAATAATAGTTATGCAACAGTAAGTATAAATGGAACAACACCAACACAAGAAGAACAAAAAGCAAGTGTTACAACATCAGACTTAGAAAACACAATCACAATAACAATAAAAGCAGAAGATGGAACAAGTAAAGATTACACATTAATAGTAGACAAACTACCAAATGAAACTGGAGCAACAATAACAATCAACTATGAAGAAAATGGAGAAACAAAAGAAAAAGTAATAGAATTAGACAGGAATAACAAAGGAACAATAAGAATAGGAAATCAAGAAAGTGTAAATCTAAAAGTAGTTGCAAAAGACGAATTAGCCCAAATCTCAATAGATGGAAGTATAGCAGAACCAAAAGAATCAACAAAAGAAATAATAACAACAGAAGAAACAACAAGTGTACCAGTACAAGTAACAGGACAAGATGGAACAATAGGAAACTATGAAATAACAATAATAAGAGCATCAAATAATGCAGAACTAAAATCAATAGATGTAAAAGGAATAGAAAATGGGGATATTCTAAAAACATCTGACAACACATATCTAGTAAAAGTACCAGACACAATGGAAAATGTTGATATAACAGCAATAGCAGAAAGCAGCTATGCAACCGTAAAAATAGCAGATGGAGACTATTCAGAAAACAACACACAAAATGCAACAATAACAATGGATGAAGGAACAAAAGAAATAACAATAACTATAAAAGCAGAAAACGGAGAAACAAAAGAATATAAAGTAACAATACAAAAAGTAACAGACTTAGGATTAGAAAGTGTAAAAATAGATGACAATGAATGTACAATAAAAAACGGAAGTTACGAAATATTTATAGATAGAAATGTAACACAATCAGCACTAAAAGTAAAACCAAAAAATCCAAAAGCATTAATATCAATAAAACAAGGAGTAGAAGGAACTTATGGAGAAGAAAAAACAGCAGAAGAACACATAGAACAAATACAAATAACAGGAGAAGAAACAACAGTAATAATCCAAGCAAAAGATCCAAATGACCCAACAAGAATAAAAGAATATTCTGTAACAATCAAATACAAATCAAATAATGCAGACTTAGAACTAATCCAAGTTGATGGAAAAGACGCAATGGAAACAGAAGAAGGATATTATGCAGTAACAACAGAAACAGCTACAACAGCAAGAATATATGTGAAAGCAACAAATGAATATGCCAAAGTAACAATAGGAGACAATGAAGCTGAACAAGGAGCAAGCAGAAGAACAATAACACTAAGTCAAGAAAAGAAAACAATAATACAAATAACAATAAAATCACAAGACGAAAGTGTAACAAAAACATTCAATGTAATAATAGAAAGAAAATCAGATGACACAAGTTGTAACATAAACATAAACAACGAAACAGCAGACGAAATAGACACAACAACAAATACTTACACAAAATACATTGAAAGAAATGATACACAAGCAACAATCCAAGTAACAGCAAACAATGACGAAGCAACAATAGAAATGGCAGGAGATACACAAACAAAAACATTAACACAAACTGTAGACATATCAAGTGAAATAACAGAAATTACAGCTATTGTAACAGCTGAAAATGGGGAAAAAGCCGTATACAATATCAGAATTGTTAAAAAATCAGCAGATACTACATTAAAAACAGTAAAAGTAAATAATCGAGTAATATCTGAAATTGATGGAAAATATGTAGCAACAGTATATGATAATGGATTAGATACACAAGAGGCATTGGTAGAAGTAATAGCAACAGAATCACACGCGAAGATACAAATAGGAGATGGAACTGCATGGCAACAAACTCCAGCAACATCAACTGAAATCTTTAGAGACGGAAATAGAAAAATAACATTAAATATTAATGTACAAGCACAAGATGAACAAACAGAAAGTATAACAAAAGAATTAGAAATAAACTTGATATCAGATGATGTAAGTATAAAAGTTGTAAAAAACGGTGAAAATGTTGTGACAAACTATAATGCCGAAACACACACATATAAAGAATATCTATCAAGAGATATAGAACAAGTGAGTCTATCAATAGAAGCAAATAATATGTATACAACAATAACATCAGGAGAGACAACAGGAACACCAATCATATCAATAAACAACATATCTGTAAAAGACCAAGAGGAAGTATATATAACATTTGCAGCAATTGCAGAATCAGGAAGAACGCAAGAATATACAATACAATTATTAAGAAAATCAAGTAATGCAGATGCAGAACATATCTACGTAGATGGACAGGAAATCACAGATAGATTTGCAGATAAAGACTCAGTACCAACATGCATAGTATCAATTGGAAAAACAAAAGATTCAAGTACAATAAGAGTTGTTCCAGAAAATGAATTTGCAAGTATAAAAATAGGGGATACAGAAGAAACAATAGGAGAAACGTCACAAAGAATACCACTAGATTTATCAAATGGAACAATAACAGTACCATTAGTAATAACATCACAAGATAGAACAGTGACAAAAACATATAATATAATGTTTGTACGTTTATCAAATGATACAAAAATACAATGGTTAGAAGTAAATAATAAGCACATAATTGAAGATGAAAGTGGAAACTATGAAGTAACTGTAAAATCATCAGAAAAAATAGCAAAAGTAAAAATAGTATTATCAAATATTTTAGCAAAAGTAACAATGGGAGGAGAAGAAAAACAAGGACAATTAGAAGAAAACGTAATCCTACCAAATGGAGACATAGTAAAAACAATAACAGTAACAGCAATAGACGGAACTATAAGAACTAGTAAATTAACAATCCATAAAGCACAACCTAATTTAGGATTAGAAAAAGTATATTTAGATGGAAGATTAGCGACTAAGGTAGATGATAAGACATTTGAAATTGGTGTTGAGAAAGGAACAACACAGGCTCAAATAAAAGCAATAGCAAGTAATCCAGATGAATATGTAAGCATAAAAGGAAACACAGGTGTCCAAGGAGAAAATATATATACAAATTGCTCACTAGCAGACAAAGAAATACCAATAAAAGTAACCGCAATATTTGATGGAGAAATAGACCAAGAAAAAGATTATGTTTTAAAAATAAAAGAAATAGAAGAACCAGATATATTGGAAGATTTGAGAGTGAAAATTAAAGTAGACGATGAAGAAGTTACTCAAGGAGAAGATGGAATGTATTTAGTAGAAGTAGATAATAGCCAAGATAACAGCTCATTATGGGCAGAAGTAACAACAGAAACATCACAAGTAAAAATAAAAGATACAAATGGAGAGACATCATATGATTCACCATCAAATCAAAAAAATATAAGTTTAAAAGAAAACATAACAGATGTTACTGTAACAGTTAAAAATGGAGCAGGGAAAGAAAAAGAATACATAGTAAGAATACAAAAGAGACAACCTGCAATAACTGGAAAGGTAATAACACAAGCATCAGATCAAGCAAATCAAACAGCAACAATAAAGGTATATAAAACATCAGACACGAGAAACGAAAATGATGCAGATAATCCAAGAGAGTTAATCAAAAAAATTGAGATAAAACTAGATGGAAGTTATACTTTAGACTTAAAACCAGATGAATATGACATAGTAGTAACAAAAACATCATACTTAGAATATAGATTGACAAATGTATTGGTAAAAGATGGAGAAACGATTGCTATAAATGATATCTATATCTATGCAGGAGATCTAGACGAAAATGGGGAAATAGAAATAGAAGATTTAACAAACATTATAGAAAACTATGGAGAAATAACACAAGATAACAAAGATGAAAAAGGAAAATATGACTTAAATGAAGATGGCATAGTAAACAAACTAGACAGAAACATCTTAAAAGAAAATTATGGAAAAACAAAAACAACAGAACAATGGGTAGATCCAAATCCATCGACAACAGCAAATTCAATAGTAACACACTCAACAGAATCAACATTAAGCTCAGAAGTTAAGTCTAAGGCAGTAGTGGAAGAAAATAAGGGTACAACAGGACAATCACAAATCTTTGTAAAACCATTAAAAGGAAAATATACAATAACATCTGCATATGGAACAAGAACACATCCAACAACAGGAGAAGTAAAAAAACACACAGGAATAGATATAGCAGGAACGCATCATGCAGAAGTATTGTCAATAGCAGATGGAGAAGTAACTTATGCAGGAGTACAAAAAGGATTTGGTAATAGTGTAGAAATTAAACATGTTGTGAATGGGGAAACAATATATAGTTTTTATGCACACTTATCAAAAATAGATGTACAAAAAGGTCAAAAGGTAAAACAAGGAGAAACAATAGGATTAGAAGGAGGAGACCCTAAGACAGATCAAAATGTAGGAAATTCAACAGGACATCATCTACACTTTGAGATAAGAAAAGCAAGTGGATATGGAAATGACATAGATCCAACAAAATACATATAGATGTTTTTGGAAACTGATAAAAAATATCCGAAGCAATTATTCAAGGACAGAGCAAAAATATGCTCTGTCCTTATATTAATTTGATAGATATGAAGTGAATCAAAAAAGAATAAAATTAATTCTATCAAAAATATTTTTATCAGTAAATTAAATTTTATACAAACCATAAATTAAATTATTCTTGAAAAGTATAGCAAAATATAGTAAAATAGGTAATATTAATT
>ULQD01078324.1_pt1 | contig 22053 bp, 16 predicted proteins | sample 1954121 | NCBI WGS metagenome assembly ULQD01 (sample SAMEA4835646, study PRJEB28245) | human gut metagenome | biome: gut microbiome; material: fecal sample | place: Denmark | collected 2008 | reverse complement strand
GCGTGATGCAGGCCGGTGGGGATCAGCAGACGGTTCAGGAACGCGTAGATACCAGCGCCGATGCCGCCCATGTTTGCGATGGCCTCGCCCAGAGCGACCAGTGCACCGAAGATCAGAGGCCAGACGAACAGCAGGACAACGGAGACCACGATGGAGATCAGGCCGGTGGCAATTGCGACAAAGCGCTTGCCGGAGAAGAATGCCAGCCAGTCAGGCATCTGGGTATTCTTGAACTTGTTATAGCAGGTCGCGCCCACCACAGCGGCCAGAATGCCGATGAACGAGTTGCCAGCGACCTTCTGGAAAGCGATGTAGGTAGCAGTGCCCTCTTCGAGGGTGCGGACTGCACCGACGACGGCGGGGTTCAGCAGCTGCTGCATCATCAGGAAGCTGACGAGGCCAGCCAGACCAGCGGTACCGTCGTGGTCATCCGCCAGACCGACTGCTGCACCGATTGCAAACAGCCATGCCATGTTGTCGATCAGGGCGCCGCCTGCCTTGACCAGCAGGAAGCCAACGGTATAAGCCGCGCCGGAAGTTGCTGCACCGGGCACACCCATGACGCCCGGAGCAAAGGCATAGCCAAGACCCATCAGGATGCCGCAGATCGGCAGGACCGCGACGGGAAGCATCAGTGCCTTGCCCAGTTTCTGGAGATACTTCATCATAAGACACATTCCTCCTTAAAGAATGTTGTTGTTATGGCGGCCTCTGGTTGCAGACCGTCCATAATTGCGTAACAATATCTTAACACATGTTAAGAAAAAAGGAAAGGGGGTTTCCGCTCTTTTCTCCACAATTGATACAAAAATCCTTGATTTTGCATTTTTTAGTCAAAAGTTTTTGGGGTTTTTGATGGGATACAAGTTTTTGCTCTGAAAAGAATTTTCTTGTTTGTGAATTTTCTATGTTCTGCCGCCTCTGCCGCGCACTTCTTGCGCCTTGGCGGCGTCTATGTTACTATATAGGTATTCCCGAACCGTGTACAACATCCCGAAGGAGGTTTTATCAATGGAATGGACTGATATCCGCCTGACCGTGGCCAAGGCCGACGCCGACAACGCCGAAGCCGTCGCCACCATGATTGCCGAAGGCGGCATCTATATCGAAGACTACAGCGACATCGAACAGCAGGTGGCCGAGATCGCGCATGTGGACCTCATCGAGCAGGAACTGCTGGACAAGCCCCGCGATCAGGTCATCATCCACCTGTATCTGGAGCCGGGCGCTTCCCCCGTGGAGACGCTGGCCCTCATCGCGGCCCGGATGGAGGCGGCGGGCATCGCCTACACCGTCGAGACCGAAGGCGTGGAACAGGAGGACTGGCAGAACGGCTGGCGCAAGTATTATCACCCGATGGAGATCGGCCAGCGCCTTGCCGTGGTGCCCTCTTGGCAGGAGTACGACACCGACCGCGTCAAGCTCATCCTCGACCCCGGCCTCGCCTTTGGCACCGGCGGCCACGAGACCACCAGCCTCTGCTTGGAGGCGCTGGACGAGCGGGTCAAGGGCGGCGAACGGGTGCTGGACATCGGCACCGGCTCCGGCATCCTTGCCATCGCAGCTCTCAAGCTGGGCGCTGCCTCCGCCGAGGGCGTGGACATCGACCCCGTGGCCGTCCGCACCGCCGGGGAGAACGCCGCCCTGAACGGCGTAGCCGACAAGCTGACCGTCCTTGTGGGCGATCTGTCCGACAAGGCCAGCGGCACCTACGACATCATCACCGCCAACATCGTTGCCAACGCCATCCTGTCGCTGGCCCCCGCCGTGCCCGGCCTCATGGCCGAGGATGCCGTCTTCATCGCCAGCGGCATCATCGACAGCCGGAAGGACGAGGTCATCGCCGGGCTGGAAAAAGCCGGGCTTACTGTACAGGAAGTTAAGGAAAAGCGCGGCTGGGAGTGCATTGTCTGCAAAAAATGCAAGTAAGGCCAGAAAGCCCTCTCAGTCTCGCTGACGCTCGCCAGCTCCCCCGGAGGGGGAGCTTCAGTTGAAAAGGATTAGAAAATGCCGCACCGTTATTTTACTACCGAGATCGCCGACGGCACCGCAACGCTGCGGGGTACCGACGCCCATCATCTCGCCCGCGTGATGCGGGGCAAGCTGGGCGATACCGTCATCCTCTGCGACGGCAACGCCGTGGAGTACACCGCCACCATCACCGGCTTCGGCCCGGAGACGGTGGAGTTCAGCGTGGAGCCGGGCTACCCCAGCGCCGCCGAACCCAGCGTAGAAGTCACCCTTTTTGTGGGCTATCCCAAGCAGGACAAGCTGGAGCAGGTCATCCGCCACGGCGTCGAGCTGGGCTGCGCCCATTTTGTCCCCTTCTTCAGCCGCTACTGCGTGGCAGCCCCCAAGAAAGAGGAGCAAAAAAACGAGCGCTACAACCGCATCGCCTTTGAAGCCGCCAAGCAGTGCGGCCGGGGCGTTTTGCCGGATGTGGCCCTCCCGCTGCCCAACTTCGGCGCGCTCTGCCGCAGTCTGGAAGGGTACGACCTCGTGCTCTTCTGCTACGAGTGCGGCGGTGCTCCCCTCCGGGAGCTGCTGGCAGACCTCCAGCCCGCCGACGGCCAGAAGCGGAAAATCGCCGTCATCACCGGCGCAGAGGGCGGTTTTGCCGCCGAGGAGGCCGAGATGGCCGCCAAAGCCGGTGCCAAGACCGTCGGCCTCGGCCCCCGCATTCTCCGCTGTGAGACGGCCCCGCTGGCCGTCCTCTCCGCCGTTATGACCCTGACGGGGAATCTGGAATAACGCTCTTTCAAACAAAAAGGGGCTGCTGCACGTTCGGCTAAAACGATGTGCAGCAGCCCCTTTTTTATGCTTCAGTAGTACATAGTGCTACCGTTTATTCTTTCTGTCAATCCCGGCTGTCTGCTTCCAGCAGTGCGCGCTTCACGCCGATGAGGCTCTGGGGGCTCATGGAGAAGCTGCGGAGGCCGAGTTTCAGGTACTGGATCGTATTGGCCGGGTTGCCGACGGCCATGCCGCAGATGGTCACGGGGATCTGCCCCGCGTTGGCGGCTTCCATGACCATGGCGATGAGCTTTTTCATCGCATGGCTGGCAGGGCGGTAGTAGCGCTCCGCAATGGAGAGGTCCCGGTCAACGGCGTGGGTGTACTGGGTCAGGTCGTTGGTCTCGATGACGAAGAAATCGCACCCGCGAGCCACGAATTCTTCCGCCGTCAGGCAGGCTGAGGGCACGCTGAACATGACGCCGAAGGGGGTTTTCTCGTTGAACCGCTCGCCCCGCTCCCGCAATTGCTGGCGGCAGTGCTCCACCCGCTTCATGGCTTCGTCCCAATCTTCAAGGTTGGTCACCATCGGGAACATGACCCGCAGCGGGCCGTCCGCCGCCGCGCGGAGCAGCGCACAGATCTGGGTCTCGAACTGGTGGGGGCGGCGCAGACTGTTGCGGATGCCGCGCAGCCCCAGCTTGGAGGATTCCGGCCCTTGATGCGCATCGGCCATGGTGCGGTCTGCGCCAAAGTCGAAGGTGCGGACCGTGACGACGCCGCCCTTTGCCGCAGCAAGGCAGGAGTGATAGAACACATACTGCTCCTGCTCGTCCACCGGGCGGCCCGGCAGCATCATGTAGCCGCTGCGCAGCAGACCCACGCCGCTGGCACCGGTTTGGAGGGCTGTTTCAATGTCCTCCTGCCCGAAGCAGTTGGCCAGCAGCTCAAAGGCCTCGCCGTCCTTGGTGCGGTTCGGCAGGGCACAGATGCGGTTCATCTCCTCGTTTTCCCACTGTTTTTCGCAGATGTGGGCCATGGCCTGTTGGCGGGTGACGGCATCCGGGTCAAGGATGCACTCGCCGTTGTCGGCGTCGAGGACGACGATGCGGCCGTCGCAGTCGTCCAGAAAATCGCTGCCCACCTGCACGATGCAGGGGATGTGCATGGCCCGCGCGATGATGGCGGCGTGGCTCTGCTTGTTGCCCTCGGACGTGATGATGCCCAAGATCATCCCCGCCGGGACGCTAAACAGGTCGCTGGGCATCAGCATCTCCGCCGCGAGGATCACCGGATGATCCAGCGCCAGCCAGACGCGGGGCCGGTTGGCAAGGATATTCACCACCCGGCTGGCCGCGTCGAGGATATCCACGCTGCGCAGCTGCATATAGGCGTTGTCCTCCATGTGGGCCAGCTGGTCGGCATAGCGGTGGCCCACGCGGTCCATGGCTTCGGCGGCACCGATGCCCGCCTTGATCTGAAAGCGGACCTCATTCATGAAGCCCTCGTCCTCCAGCATCATGCTCTGGAACAGAAAGATGGCCTGTTCGGTAGGGCCGCTGCGCTCCGCCATGGAGTCCAGTTCGGTCTGGGCCGTTTTCACGGCGTTGTCCAGCAGCCGCTGCTCCCGCTCCGGGCTGAAGGGGCCGGAGCGGAAGCTCTCCGTCGGGCGCTCCACCCGGCTCACCTGCCCCAGCACGAGGCCGGGGGAAGCGGAATGTCCCTGATAGACTTTCATGGCTCCACTCCCTCCTCCACCGGCGCGGTCAGGGTGCGGTAGACCAGCGCCTGTAAGAATGTATTGGGCAGCAGCGCCGCCCACGCGGCCTGTGCCGCATTGCCGCTGCCGTCAAACAGGGGCGCAAAACTCTCGATGCGGCTGCGGTCGCATTGTTCTAGAAAGACCCTGCCGAGCTGCTCCACCGTGTAGTAATGGGCGGGGTCCACCCCCACGTCCTCGGCGGCAGCTTCCAGCGGGGCGGTCTCGGCATCTTTCATGTTGGCCAGCCGGAGGGCGAGGTCTGCCGTCAGAGTGACCGGGTACTTCGCCTTGACGGCCTTCTGCACCCCGTCGAAGCGTTTCCGGAACGCAGCTGCGTCCGCGTCGGAAGCGCCGCTCTTCGCGATGGCGTAGGCACAGCCCCGCAGCCGCCCGAAGGCCCGAAGAGTGTCGTAATAGCCCAGCTCGATGTTTCGCTTGGCGGTGTCGGGGTCAAAGTGGAGGATATCGCCCAGCTCCCAGTAGCTGCGCACCATGGTGGTGGGCAGACCGGTGCGGTTGGGCAGGGTGATGCCCACTCCCTCCAGATCCACACAGACCAGCTCCTCCGCGCCCATTTTCTGTGCCAGCGCGGTGGGCATGTTGTCCCGGTAGCCGCCGTCGAGGAACTGCACCCCATCGATCTGCTTGGCCCGCAGCGCGGGGAAACAGGCCGCCGAGGCCAGCAGGTAGTCCTTCACTTTCCCTTCCGGGATCTCTTCCAGCGGCAGCTCGCGGGGTTTCAGGCCCCGCTTTTCCACGGTGACGAGGCCGAACCGGATGGACGACGCGCGGAGGGCGTCTTCGTCCAACACCCGCTCCACGATCTCTTCCAGCGGGGTGACGTCCATGCCGCCCTCCCGCACGATGTCCCGCAGGAACTGATGCAGCTCCGTCAGATTCGTTTCTTCCGGCAGCTCCATCACGTCCTGACTGCGGATGCTCGTCCACATATCCCGCGCCGTCTCGTACAGGTCCAGCGCGAACATTGCGCCGTTCAGGCTGCCGACGCTGGTGCCGGTGATGATCTGCGGGTGCCAGCCCAGTTCTGTCAATGCCCGCCAGACGCCCACCTGATAGCTGCCGCGGGCTCCGCCGCCGGCCAGCACCAGCGCCTTTTTGGGGGTCTCGTTCTGCGCCATCCCAACCGCCTCCTTTGTGCTCCGAATCAAATCTGCACAAAGTATAACATATTTTCGGGAAAATTTCTCTCTGTTTTTGGAACAAAAAGCGTGGTATAATTTAGTAAAATCTGACTGTGAGGATGGCAATATGAACTGCAAGCAATGGATCTTTGATATGGACGGCACCCTGACCGACAGCATGACCGCCGTGTGGGAGAACGCCCCGCTGGCGCTGCTGCGTCGGTATGGCCGCGAGCCGAAGGCCGACCTGCGCACCACCCTGCTGAGCATGGGGATGGCCGACGGCGCGCAGTACCTCATCCGGGAGTATGCGCTGCCCCTAAAGCCGGAGGATTACTTCGGCGTGATGCGGTCGGTCATTGCGGAGCTGTACGAGAGCGTAGAGCTCAAGCCCGGCGTGCGGGAGCTGCTGGCCCGGCTCAAGGCCGAAGGAGCCCGGATGTGCATCTGCTCAAACACATGGAGCGACCAGTGCAAGGCCGTGCTCACCCGGCTGGGGCTGGACGATCATTTTGAGTTCTACATCGAGGCGCAGGGCCCGCTCCACAAGAGCCGCCCGGACGTCTTCTTCGAGGCGCTCCACCGCCTTGGCGGCACCGACCCCCGTACCTGCGCCGTCTGCGAGGATTCCCTCTACGCCGCCCGCACCGCCCACGACGCGGGCTTCTACGTCATCGGCATCGCCGACGCCGCCAGCGCCGCCGATGAGCCCGCCCTCCGCCAAGTCAGCGACCAGTTCCTGCAGGAGTGGGGGGAGCTGAAATTATAAGGGCATTTCAAAACCCTTGACAAAACGTCCAAAAACAGGCCCCGCCATGCAGCATTTCAAACTGTACGGCAGGGCCTGTTCTGTTTCCTTCTACCGTTCCAGAAACTTCCGGAACGCGGTCCTTACGGCGGCCTCACGGCTGCGGGGGAGGGGCACGCGGGCGCCGCTGCGCATCCACAGTTCACCGGCGGAGAGCTGGGACGCGGCGGCGAGGTTCACCACATAGGAACGATGGGGCTGCAAAAAGCGTTCGTCGGCCAGCAGAGGCTTTGCCACCTCGGAAAAGGGCACCCGCAGCGAAAGGGAGGCCACATCCTCGCCGCTGGCAAGGTGGAAGTGGACGATGTGGTGGGTGCACTCCAGATATTCGATGTCCGCGAAGGGCAGGGCCCGCAGCCCCGCCGCCGTCGTGACCGGGATGACCGGGCCATACTCCGGCTCGGTGGCGCGGTCAAGCAGGGCGGTGAGCTGTTCGGGCCGGAAGGAAATTTGCAGATACTGCATCGCGTCCACCCGGAACGCCTCGTAAGCGTAGGCTGGGGTGCGGGCGAAGAAGGCCAGCGGAGCACGCACCCCGTGCTGGCGCAGCTGGGCCGCCGCCTGTAAGCCCGCCGCCGGGCAGGAAGCCGTCAGCTCGATGAGATACAGCTCGTACCGGGTGCCGTCGGCTTCCTGACGCAGCAAGTCGGCAGCGCTTTCCAACTGCTCCACGATGCACGCATCGGCGCGGCGGGCATAATATTCAAGGCAGTGCCGCTGCACCCGCCCCCGCAGCACCGGGTCCGGGCTGCAAATCGCGATATGAAAGATCATTTTCCAAGCCCTCCTTCGGCGAGCGGCCCCCGGCGCTTGCATTTTGCGCCGCGGGGGAGTATAGTTACAACAAAAACGATGAAAGGAGACTCCTCTATGAATCAGCCTCTCGTCAGCATCATTCTGCCCGTTTACAATGCCCAGAACCATCTGGCCCGGTGTGTGGGGAGCATCTGTGCCCAGACCTACCAGAACATCGAGATCATCATCCTGAACGACGGCTCCAAGGATCAGAGCCTTCCCGTCTGCGAGGAGTTCCGCCAAAAGGATCCCCGCATCCTGCTGGTGGACAAGGCCAATTCCGGCGTATCGGACACCCGCAACCTCGGCCTGAAGCTTGCTTCCGGCAAATACGTAGAGTTCGTGGACAGCGACGATTACCTTGACCCGGACTTCACCGAGCGCCTTGTGGCCGCTGCCGAGGAAAACGAAGCCGATTTCGTCATCGCCCCCTACAAGATGGTCATTCCGGCAGGAGCCTCCAAGCCGGAACAGGTGCTGGATAAGATCCAAGACGAGCTGGGCGTCATGAGCGTTGCCCGCCCGCCGGAAGTGCGGGAGTATGGCTTCCTGCCCGCCGGGGTCTACGACAAGGACACCTTCGCCCTCCGCCTGATGGACAAGCCCGCCTCCTATTTTTACAGCGTGCTTTGGAACAAGCTCTACCGCCGCGATATCCTGACCGGCAACGACATCCAGTTCGTCAGCGAGATGCGCTGGGCCGAGGACCTCGTGTTCAACCTGCGGTACATCCAGTACGCCGAGCGGTTCGTCGCCATCGACAAACCCGGTTATTACTACGTCCAGAACCCCCAGAGCATCTGCCACACCCAGATCAACGCAGCCACCATCGTGCAGAACAAATTACAAGTGTTCCGCTACTACAAAGACCTCTACACCCGCCTTGGAATATACGAGGAGGTGCGGCCCCAGCTCTACAAGTTCCTTGTGGACATCGCCGAGAGCACCTACCCCTCCGGCCCCTTCAAAAAGGCCATCGACGAAGCAAAGGCTTACTGGAAAGAACATCAATCGGAGAAATAATAAATAGAAAAAGAGGCTGTTGCACAACTCCTTCTGTCATCCCTTTGTCGCTTACGCGACATCTCCCTCCGGCCGGAGGGAGTCTTTCTCTGAGAGGGAGGCTTTCACAGCTTGCCGTTACGCCAAGGCTCCCTCCGAGAGGGAGCTGGCACGGCAAAGCCGTGACTGAGGGAGTTCTTTGCAACAGCCTCATTTTTGTTAGAAGTTCAATCAGTCCCCAATGGCTGCGCACTTCTTGGCCAGCCAATCGCGCTCTTCCTCGGTCAGGCGGGGGGCGAGCTTGGTGAAGACCTCCCGATGGTAGGCGTTCAGCCATGCGATCTCGTCCTTGTTCAGCACGCCGGGCACCACAGGCGAGGTGGCGATGGGCACGAAGGTCAGCGGACGGAAGGCGAGGAAGGTGCCGTACTGGTTGTCAGCCTTGTGGTAGCACTCCAGCTCGTTCTCAATGCGGATACCGACCACACCGCTTTCGTAGACGCCCGGCTCGTCGGTGATGACCATGCCCGGCTGGAAGACGGTGGTGTTGCGGCCGTTCAGCGCGTGGGGGCCCTCATGGACATTGCCCACAAAGCTGACACTGTGGCCGGTGCCGCAGCGGTAGTTGATGAGGTGCTGCCACAGCGGCTCGCGGGCGATGGTGTCCAGCATATGACCATCGCAGTAGTTCAGCCAGACGGCCTTTGCGATGTCGATGTGGCACTGCAAAGTCCAAGTATAAAACAGCTTTTCGTCCTCGGTCAGCTCGCCCAGCGGGTAGGTGCGGGTGATGTCGGTGGTGCCGTCCATGTAGGTAGCACCACTGTCCACCAGCAAAAAGCCCTTCTTTTCCAGCTTGGCGTGGTCGGCTTCGGTGGCGTGGTAGTGCATCATGGCCGCATTGCCGCCGTAGGCTGCAATGGTGCCGAAGCTCTCCACGATGAACTTGTCCTGTGCGGAGCGGTACTTGTGGAGGATCTCGTCCACGGTCAGCTCCGTCAGCTCTTCACCGGCGGCAAGGCGCTCTTCCAGCTCTTTCTGGAACCGCACCATGGCCACGGCATCCCGCAGATGGGCCTCGCGGTCATGGGCCAGCTCCGTCTCGTTCTTGACGCCCTTCATCGGCAGCAGGGGATCGGCCTCATCCTTGACGGTCAGGGCCGCATTGTTGCTCAAGGTCTCATAGACGGCGTAGTTGACGGAAGCCGGGTCGGCCAGCACGGTCTGCGGCTCGGTCTCGGCGGCGAGGAAGCCCAGCACATCGTCGTATTCGGCGATCTCGACGCCGTTCTCCTTCAGCTCAGCCGCAGCCTCTGCGCCCAGACGCTTGGTGTTGATAAAGAGGACAGCTCGATCCTCCGTGACGTAGCAGTAGGCCATGGCATACGGGGTGCACTGGATGTCCATGGCGCGCAGGTTCAGCAGCCATGCCAGATTGTCCAGCTTGCCCACCAGCTGTGCGGTGCAGCCCAGCTCCTTGAGCTTTGCGCGGAGCTGGCCCAGCTTCTCGGCGGGGGAGAACCCTGCGTACTCCTTGCTCAGGATCCAAGCGGGAGTCTCCGGCAGGGCGGGGCGGCCCTCGGTCCAGAGCTCATCTTCCAGATTCAGGGTCTTGATGGTGCCGTGCTTGGCGTCCAGCGCCTTCTGGACGCTGCGCACCAGATGGCAGGAAGCGGTCAGGCCGCACAGGCCCAGCACCCCGCCTTCGGGCAGAGCATCGGCGCAGTACTGCTCCACGGTGGGCACACCCGGCTCGCCCATCCGCTCCAGCTCGATCTCGGTGCCCGCGATCTCCTTTTCCGCCTGCACGAAATAGCGGCCGTCGGCCCAGATGGCGCTCTTGTCCTTCGTAACGACGAAGTTGGAGTTCTCGCCATGGAAGCCGGAGAAATAGGTCAAGGAGGTGTAGTGGTCGGGCAGGTACTCGCTGGAATGCGGGTCGCCCACCGGAATGAGATAAAGGTCAACGCCGTTGGCGTCCATGGCGGCGCGCAGGGCAGCCAGACGCTCAGGAACCGTGTTCATGCTCATAATAAAAAGCCTTCTTTCTTACATCTGCCGGAAAAACGTCCGGCGGCGGTGATTTGCTGCTTCTTATTGTATCATTCCGGCGCGCGGATTGCAATTGCTGCGCGTTTTTTCTCAGTTGCTGCTGGCGGCCGGCAGTTCCGGCGGGGTGGTGCCGTCACTCTGGGGCGGCTGGCCCTGCGGCAGCTGCCCGTCCGGCGGCGTCATGCCGTCCGGTCTCTGCCCGCTGTTGCCGCCGGGGCCTCCATTGCCGCCGAACTGGGTATCAGCTTCACCGGTCTTGGCCGTGGCGGTAACGGTGGGCTGGACGGTGTAGCGTCCCTCCGCCGTCAGGGCTGGGCTGGAATAGAAGAGGAAGGCCGCGTCGCAGAGAGCGGTGCTGTCCAGCACGCTCTTGCCGCTTTCGTCCGCAATGGAGAACGCCTCGCCCCCGGCGAGGGAAAGGCTGCTGTCCCGCCCGCCGCCGAAGGTAACGCAGGGCTGGGACGCGCTGATGGAAAAGCCCATGCCCGCGCTGCCGCCTGCGGCCAGCACCGTGCCGCCCGAAATCGTGATGCGCCCATCGGCATCCAGCGGCTGATTGTCGGCGGCGTTGGCGGTCCAGACCGAGATGTCGCCGCCCGTGATGGTCAGGGTGCCGTTGGAGTCAAAGCCGTCGCCCTCGGAGGAATAGGCTTTGATGGTGCCGCCGGAGATGTTTATCTCGAAGGCATAGTCGCCAAGGTCGGAGTTAGCGGCGTTCAGGCAGTCGTCGGTGGAGGTGATGTCCATATTGCCGGAGTGTATGTTCAGGACGGCCCCCTCCAAGCCCTCGCCGCAGGTGGAAACAGTGATGGCGGGGCCGGTGGTGCCCTCCGCACCGATGTTCAGTTCCATGTCGCAGTGGATGGCATCTTCCCCCGCCGCGATGGTCAGGTTTCCGCTTTCCACCTTGAGCCGTTGCTCCGCGTTGATGGCATCGTTCACCAGCGCCTCGATGTTCAGCGTCAGCTCCCGGATGGTCAGGCTGGCGTCCCGGTCATCCAGCGCGGTGCCGGATTTGATGCCGTTCTTGCCCCGTGCGTTCACGGTCAGCGCACCGCCGCCGCAGAGGACGACCTGCGAGCCGTCCTTGCACTTGACCACTGCCTTTTCGGCGTTCTCGTTGTCGGCGGCATTGTCCGGGTCGTTGGCCTCGCTGTCGGTCAGGGTATTTTCCGTCCCGTCCACCACTGCGATGGTCACCCCGGTGGATTCGCCGCAGACCATGGGGGCGGTGTCGGCGCTGGTCAGGGTCAGGCCGTCCAGCAGCAGCACGACGTCCTCCGTCTGGGCTTCCACCTTCACCGAGCCGTCCGCACAGTTGCCGGACAGGGCATAGACGCCTGCGCCGCTCACCGAGAGAGCGGTCTCCTCCACGGCAAGGCCCGCCGCGTCCTCCGGGCTGACCGTGATGCCGCCGTCCGAGAATTCCACCGTCACCACTTCATCCGGCGTGTAGACGAGGCTCCCCGCCGCAAGGCGATCCGATTTTGCCTTCCCCGTGCCGCCGCACGCCGCCAGACTGCCCGAAAGGGTCAGCGCGCCAAGCGCCTGCAAAAAGCTTCGCCGGGAAATTTTCGTGCTCTCTATCAAACAGGTCTTCATAACCAAGCCTCCCTCAAAAATGCAACGTGATTTAAGTGTGCTCATTCTACGCCGCAACTATGGAAACTTCACGGGAAAGCTGTGAAAAAACGGGAGCATTTCCGTGAAAACGGGGTGAAATCAGGTCCTCCCAAAACGCCAAAACGCCCGCCGGGTTCGTCCCGGCGGGCGTTTTGGTCATGGAGAAACAAGAGAAAAAGCCCCGCCATCCGGCGGGGCTTTCGGCGGGCTCAATCGTCCGTTTTCTGCTCCATATCCAGCTCCGGCATCAGCTCGTCGCTGATGACCGTCAGCATCTGCTCCAGCTTGTCCACATCCTCGGCGGGAAAACGGTCCCGCACGCGCTCCACCACGGTGTGCAGGTAAGAGTAGCTGATGTTGTAATATTCGATATACTTCTTGGTCGGGCGGAGGTGGTATTCGCGCCGATCCTTGGTGGACTGGATCTTCTCCACATAGCCCTTCCGAACCAGACTGCCGATCTTATACGCCGCGTTCGGGGTGGAGATCTGCATCATGCGGGAAAACTCCGCGATGGTCGGCTCGCCCATCGCCATGATCCCCTCCATGCAGAAGGACTCTACCGTGGTCAGCGTGGCCTCGCGGGTGGCGAAGCGCTGAAACACGTTCTGGTAGAAGTGCAGCTTAAATTTAGTATAGACGTCATTGAATGCTTTTTCCAGCATGGTGCGGCTCCCTTCGATTCCCTCAATTTCTTTTAGTATATCATATTTTTGCCCGAACGCAAGCGAAAAAGTGCCCGCCGCGCAAAAAGGCCGCACAGTTTTTTGCGCTGTGCGGCCTTGCCGTTTATGGGGGACTTCTTCGCGCCAGCTCCCAGAGGGGGCTGGCCTCGGAGAGGACTGGGGAAGTTACTTCATCAGCTTCTTGAGCTTGAGCCACGCGCCGAACACGTCATACTTGGTAACGTAACGGTCGGGGTCAAAGCGGGAAGCGTCGCTGTCGTCGGCGGGCTTCACAAGGCCGTTGTCGATGGCCCAGCGGGTCGCCTTCTGCAGCTCGATCTCCTCTGCGGGCACATCGCTGTACAGGCTCGGCAGAGCCGCTTCGGGCTTGCCCGCCATCTCCCACAGCAGCACCACCAGCTCACGCCGGTTGGCGGGCACGGCCACGCCCTTCGGCAGGTTCAGCTGCAAGTAGCTGTCCACGCCAAGGCTCACGCCCTGCCACACCAAAATGCCAGCCGCTGCGCCGCCCACGGCCACCGTTGCCATGGTGCCCAGCGTCGAGGGCCCATCGTCCTCGCCCGGCAGCTCGGAGGAGCGGAAGTTTGCCTTGATGGCAAAGGTCTGCTCTTCTTCGCCCATGTCGGGCATCTGGAAGCTCAGGCTCTCGACATTGTTGCGGAAGCCCGAATTTTGCTTCTGCAACGCTTTCAGCAGGGCGTCCGGGATATTCCAATAATCGAAGGTCATGCCTTCCGGCACTTCGGCCACGGTCATGTGAACCCAATCGTTTTCTTTGACCGTTGCACTCGCACCACCGTTCACTTCGCCGTAGATGTCGGTCGTGATGGTGTAGGTCTTGGGCTGGTCGTCGGGGTTCGGGGTGGGGGTAACGGTCTTGTCCTTGTAGGTTGCCTTTGCGGTAGCATTACCGTTGATCGTCACCTCAATGGTCGCATTGGTCTCCTGATAGCCATTCTTCAGCGTCAGGCCGGTCAGCTCCCACTTTTCGAACTGCTCGCCCTCTGCGGCATCCTTAGCCGTCAGCTTGATTGTTGCACCAGCTTCGTAATTACCGCTGGTTTGGTTTTCATCCGTGCCAATGTAGCCGCCATCCACCGTCAGCGTGTATTTCGGGGTCTTCGCGTAGGTTGCGGTCAAGGTAACATTTTCTGCGGGCATATCAAATGCGATACGTTCGCTGCCCAGATTAACGTTTCCGCCACTATTGGTAGGCGTCACGCCGTCGCTGACTGTCCAGCCCGTAAAATAGTATCCCGTCTGTTTAGCGGCAGTCAGATTCACCGGCTCGTTGATGATAACGCTTCCATTCGACACGTCGCTTACCGTACCCTCAATGTCATTCTGCACGGTCAGCGTAGCCGTTTTGTTCAGAACAACACCTTCATTCGGCATAGTAAACGAAACCGTCATTGTACCTAGGCCCGTCGCATCGTAAGCATCGGTTTTTCCATTCAGGTTATAAACTGTCGCATAGAGGTAGTCATTCCCCATAAGCTGCAATTTAAGCATTTTATCCTTCGCTGCGTACAGGTTCCAGTTTGTACCATTGCCATCCATTCGAACCTTGCAGTTCGGTGCAGTAACCTTATGAAGCACGGACGAGAACTTTTCCGCAATTTCATCGCTAAGATTGAAGATACCACCCGCAATAGAACCCTCGCTTGCGCCTTTGCTGGTGCTCAGGCCCTTTACAAAAAGACCATCTGCAATCACAGCGTTTGCATTATTGACAACGGCACAATAATATGTTCCGCCCTCGATTCTGCCGCCAGCATTGTTGATAACATCGACATATGAATAGAACGTTCCGTCCTTGATTACACCGCCAACATTGTTCGTCACATCGGTAGAGCCGGAATAGATGCCATTTATAATCGTGCCACTGTTCTGAATCTTTTCGTCAACAAATTTTGCATTTTCAATGATGCCGCCATTTTTGATTATGATATCGTTTCGCACTGGGATGGACTCGTTCGCGCTACTCGCGATTTTTCCACCATTTTCAATCGTAATTGCATCAACGACACAAGAATCCGTAACCACAGCACCGCTCGCAATAACCAGCTTCGCGCCAATGGGATTTCCCAGAGCCTCCGACTCTGGATTCGTCGGTTGCTTTTTCGACAGATCATAGGTTCCGTTTGTCAGTGTCAGTGTTCCATATTCTCCGCCGGTTCCCGCAACGTATTCCCAACCGTTTCCGCTGGCGTTCTTTTTGCCACCGTCGGTGCCAACCGGATACTGCCCGTTTGTCCTATAGCCGCTTTCAAATTCCAGTTCTGCATTTTTAAGCGGCCCATTCAGCACGACATCTCCCTCTGCGGGTGTCGTGAAGGTAAGGGTCTTCGTACTTTCGTCCCAGCTGCTGTTGCAGTTGTCCGTGCCAATCGCCTTACCATTCAGGCTTCTAATCGTGGTTGCCTGACCGTTTGCACCACTTTCCCAGAGCTGCACCGAGATGGTAGTGCCTTCGCCCTCTTTTGTAACGACGACCGGGCTGGAACCGACATCTTCAAAGTCCAAGACTCCATCAATTTTCACCTTGATGGTCCGGTTCGAAACGTAGGAGGTGATGCTATGTTTTGTATAGCCGGTTGCAGGGTACGGTTCATTCTTAAAAACACCGCCTTGCACAATGCTTTTATACTGTCCAGCGCCGCTGATGTCAACATTCCCCAAGAAAATGCCGTTTTTCACCGTGCCATTGTAGTTCGTAACATCGTATCTATATACACCATTCTCAATGGTGCCATAGTTTGCCACCCACGCGGTAAATACACCGCCCTTAATGGTAGCGCTCACCCGACCATCGTTGTTGACTTTGACATTGCAAGCAATCGGCACCTCGTTCGAAAAATCCCATTTTCCGGAAAGCAGTGTCAGCGTACTGACGTATTGCCAGCCATCGCCTTTACAGCCCTGCTGCCCATTTATAACAATACTCTCACGACCAACTATAATAGGAAACCCATATGAAGAAAATTCCAGTTTCGTTATCATCTTGTTCAGCTTCAGAAGATAAGTACTGCCGTCTTTTTCTTCGTCGAGTCTTACGTTACTCGGCACAAAGTTTGTGTAATTATGGCCATGGGTCACACTTATGGTGTTGTTGATCGTACTGATTGCCGTGTTTTTCGTTCTGACATTCAAAGTCTCATTGTCCATGCCGACCACATAGACCTTATCTGTGCCAAAATCAACATCATTCACGGACAAGGTGTCCGTGTTTGCAGTATCCGCAAACTCAATGCGATACTGATTCGCCGCGCTGTCAATGCCATTCGAGGGAAGCACCTTGAACACGCCGCCAGTGATTTTGCCAGTGTCATAATTGATTACACTCGTGCTTCCTGAATCAACACCGACAAAAATGCCACCGGTAATGGTGCCTTTATTCGAAACAGCTTTCTTAAAGGTTCCGCCAGAAATTTTACCGTCTGCTTCATTCCAGACGATACCTTCAAACATACCGCCAGACACAACTGCATCTTTCAAAATCATGACATCGCATTTTACCGCATTCTGCTTAGTAAAATCCCATGTACCACTCATTAAGGTCAGTGTGCCAAGTCCACTATCAGCCCCATCCATATACTTCCAGCCGTTTCCTACCCAATACCCCTCACTATCCGTATGGAGTCCAGATGTCACCGGCTCACCGTTGCCGTCGATTTGAATCGTGGTCACATCAGCCCCATTGGCGGCGTCGATGTCCTCCCCATTCTCCTCCGCCAGCACCGCAGACCCTCCGCCGGGGGTCTGCGCAAGGGTGCTGACGGGGAACAGCGAGATCATCATGCTCAGCGCAAGAACAAGGCTGAGAATGCGCTTTTTCATAAAAGTACCTCCTCGTTTTCCGAAATTTTATCATTCTGCTATCAATATAACACATTTTGACGCATTTCGATAGAGGAGGCGTGCATTCTCAGCCTTGTATATTTCAATCTTTTTCTTTTTATCGTGGATTTTCCGGGGTCAGCGCTTGCGGGCCGCAAACTTGGCGCGGATGACGCTGAGGGCGATCAGCTCCAGCGCAATGGCCACAGCCAGCAGGACCAGCGAGGTGAAAAGGCTGGCGCTGGCGCCGAGGACGATCTGGCTCAGGCCGGTGATGACGTAGCAGACCGCCGAGATGGCGGCCACGGTGACGGCATAGGGCAGCTGGGTGGACACATGGTTCACATGGCTGCAATGGGCGCCCGCCGAGGCCATGATGGAGGTATCGGAGATGGGGGAGCAGTGGTCGCCGCAGACCGCGCCGGACAGGCACGCCGCGATGGAGATGACCAGCATCTCGCCCTGCGGGAAGGCGTGGCAGACGATGGGGATCAGGATGGAGAAGGTGCCCCACGAAGTGCCGGTGGCAAAGGCGAGGAAGACCGCCACGAGGAAGATGATGGCGGGCAGCAGGTACTGCAGGGCCGCCGCCGAGCCGTTCAGCAGGTTCGCGACGTAGTATTTTGCGCCCAGCAGGTTGGTCATGCCGGAAAGGGTCCATGCCAGCGTGAGGATCAGCATGGGGCTGACCATGGCCTTGAAGCCCTCCGGGATGCAGGCCGCGAAATCTTGGAAGGTCATCACCTCGCGCACGCGGTAGAAGACGAAGGTGAACAGCAGGGCAATGCTGCTGCCCATCACGAGGCCCGCCGAGGCGTTGCAGTCCGAGAAGGCGGTGATGAAGTCCACGCCGGAGAAGAAGCCGCCGGTGTAGATCAGGCCAAAGATACAGGCCGCGATCAGCACCACCACCGGCAGGATCAGGTCGATGACATGGCCGCGGGTGTCGGTGCCGTCGTCCACATCGTCGCCGTAGGGGCGGTCGTCGGTGGTGAAGAGGTCGCCATTCTGTGCGTTGTCTTCATTGAGCTTCATGGGGCCGTAGTCGGCGCCCGTGAGCACGAGGAAGAAGATCATCACCAGCGTCAGCAGAGCGTAATAATTGTACGGGATGGTGCGCAGGAACATCGTAAAGCCGTTGATCCCGGAGCCTTCCGGCACCGAGGAGGTGACCGCCGCCGCCCAACTGGACACCGGCGCGATGATGCAGACCGGGGCCGCCGTGGCGTCGATGAGGTAGGCCAGCTTGGCGCGGGAGACCTTCTGCCGGTCGGTGACCGGGCGCATGACCGAGCCGACGGTCAGGCAGTTGAAGTAGTCGTCCACGAAGATGACCACGCCCAGCACGAAGGTGGCCAGCTGCGCCCCGGCGCGGGTGTGGATGTGGGTGGACGCCCACCGCCCGAAGGCCGCGCTGCCGCCCGCCTTGTTCATCAGGGCCACGAGGATGCCCAGCATCACGAGGAAGACGAGGATGCCCACGTTGCTGGAGTCGGCCAGCTTCGCCACCATACCGCCCTCTTCATTAAAGAACAGAGTGTTCAGCGCCAGCTCCAAGTTGCCGTTGGCGTAGAGCAGCGCACCCGTGGCGATGCCCACCAGCAGCGAGGTGTAGACCTCCTTGGTGTTCAGCGCCAGCACGATGGCCACCACCGGCGGCAGCAGACTCAGCGCCGTGCTGTACACCGCGCAAGTGTAGTTCGCCGGGTCCGTGATGGTGCCGGGCGTTGCCGCCGTGCACCACAGCAGCAGCCCGAACACCAGCACCACGCCGGCCCACGATAGATTCACTTTTTTCATAAAACGATTCCTCTTCTGATTTTTTTCCCCGGCGCGGGGCAGACTATCCCCAAGAAACACAAAGGGGGTGGCCGACGCGCCGGATTATAAAGCGCTGTACTTTGAGCTGTTCCGCGCCAGCGAACAGGCCGCCCGCATCCTGCTGGAAGCCCAGCAGAAAGCGGAGGAGCAGATTATGGAGGACGATTCAGAGCCCTTGGTCCTAAAACCTCTCCGTCATCGCTTACGCGATGCCACCTCCCCTACTGAGGGGAGGCCTTGGCAGTCGGATTAAGCTTGCTGGATACGCCAGAGGCTCCCCTACTAGGGGAGCTGGCGGGCCGAAGGCACGACTGAGAGGTTGTACGAAGGACAGCCTTAGTTTTTCTTGCTTTCCGCCTTCGCCGCGAACTTCGCGTCGTTCACGATGAAGCGCTCGTGCACGCCGCCGCCCACGGGGCCTTTTTCATCATGCAGGGATACCTTAAACACCAGCTTACGGCCTTCCACGGCGGTCAGCTCGCTCTCGCAGGTCACGGTCATGCCTACGGGGGTGGGGGCGGTGTGCTCCAGCTCCAGCTTGGTGCCCACGGAACCGCAGCCCTCGTCCAGCTCACCCGCCACGCTCATCCAGCAGGTCTTCTCGGCCAGCGCCACCAGCGCGGGCGTCGCGAAGACGTCCAGCGTGCCGCTGCCCATGGTCTTTGCAGTGTTTTCGTTCGTCACGAGCTGGCTCTGCTCGCCCTTGATGCCAACAGTCAACATAAAAATACTTCCTTTCTTCAATCGCCGCACCGGCAAATACTTTCTAGTACCTTGATAGGATACCACACTTTCCGCGCCGATGCACCTGTTTTGGAGGGATTTCTGCAATTTTCCTCTTCCGCTTTTGCCCAAAACGCGCTATGATAGGGCCGAAAGGCGGTGTCCTCTATGAGCGACTTCTGGAAATCCTATGATATCACCGCGCTGGAATACGGCGAAGGCTACCAATGCTATCCTCTTTACGGCAAGATCCATCGAATTGAGCTGGCCCTTTCGCTGCTCTTTATCGTAGGGGTCGCGCTCTGGTACAAGCGCAGCGGGGCGAAGCTGCGCCGGAAGATCTTGGTCGGTATCACAGGTCTGCTTTTACTGGACGAAGCTGCTCTGCTGCTGGGCATGGCCTTGACCGGCCAATGGAACTGGAGCTATCTGCCGCTCCATCTGTGCAGCATCAACGTCTTTGTCTGCCTTTACAACACCCTCTTCGACCAGAATTGGTGCAAAGAGGAGCTGTATGCCCTCTGCATCCCCGGCGCGGCGCTGGCGCTGCTCTGCCCAAGCTGGCTCGATGTGCCCTCGTGGTGGACGCTCATCAATCTGCACTCCATCTCCATCCACGCCCTGCTGGTACTCTACCCGGTCCTCCTCGTCGTGGGCGGCTACCGCCCCAGCGTCCGCCGGGTGCCGCAGGTGCTGGCCTTTCTCTTCGGCTCCGCCCTGCCCATCTACTTTCTGAACAAACCCTTGTGCACGAACTTCTACTTCCTTAATAACCCCTACGGCAACGTCATCACCACGGCTTTCACCAACCTGCTGGGTGAAAAATACTATATTCTCGGCTTCCTGCCCGCCATTGCGGCGGCGCTGGCGCTGATGTATCTGCCGTGGGTGGCGGCCGCCCGCCGGAAGTGATCTATCCAGATTTGGAACACGCGTGTTCCAAATCTCTCCCCGCTTTGAGACGCGGCGTTTTTGTTTCCAAAAACGCACCCTTTTTGCGGATTAAAAATGCAGTTTTCTTGCGTATTTCGGTAAAATTCAAGATTTTTGATTATGGGGCAAAAATCTTTGCAAAAGCCCTTGACAGGGGCTGTTCTGCGTGATACTATGAACACATGAACAGACATTCATATGAACCCACAGCGAAGGGAGATGCCGAGATGGCCGAAGCAAAAGATGCCCTGCCCGCAGCGCAGCCGCAAGCGGTCGCACTGCCGGACGACGAGGTGCTGTACGAGCTGGCCGACCTGTTCCGGGTGTTCGGCGACTCCACCCGCATCAAGATCCTGTATGCCCTGCACGACAATGAACTTTGTGTGCAGGACATCGCGAACGCGGTGCAGTTGAGCCAGTCCGCGGTGAGCCACCAGCTCCGGGTCCTCAAGGATACCAAGCTCGTGCGGTTCCGCCGGGACGGAAAAACCGTTTACTACGCACTGGACGATGACCATGTGCGCAGCATCCTCTCTTTGGGGATGGAACATATTGAGGAATCGTTGAAAGGCAGGTACTACTTATGAAGAAGAACTACAAGATCGAAGTCGATTGCGCAAACTGCGCGCAGAAGATGGAAGATGCCGCCAACACCGTTGCCGGTGTGGCAAGCGCTACCGTCAGCTTTATGACCCAGAAGATGAAGGTCGAGTTCGCTGAGGGTGCGGACCCCCACGATACCATGGTCAACGTTCTGGCCGCCTGCAAGAAGGTCGAGGACGACTGCGAGATCTTTGATATCTGAAACTAAAAACCGGATGGAAACGGCTCCCCTGCGGGGGAGCCGTTTCCATCCCAGAGCATTTCTCTTGTGGAAAGAAAGTGCAGTTTTCAACAGTTTCCACCGGGTTTTCAACACGTTTTGCGGAAAATCTCAAAAATAAACGGGAAAAAGTCAGATTTCTCCGGGAAAACCTCGTGGAAAACACGGGGAAAACGTGGAAAATGGTTTTTTCCGGGGAAAACCTGTTGAAACCGCTCCCACCCCTACCCGACAAAAGGAGAATCCCTATGACCAAAAAACAGAAAAAGGTGCTGTATCAGATCATCGCATCGGTCGTCCTGATCGTGATCCTGCGGCTCCTGCCCGCTTTCCCCACGCCGGTGGAGCTGGTGCTCTACCTGATCCCCTACCTCGTAGTCGGCTGGGACGTCCTGCGCAAGGCACTTCTCGGCATCAAAAACCGCCAGCCCTTTGACGAGTGCTTCCTGATGGCCGTAGCCACCGTGGGCGCCTTCGCGCTGGGCGATTACGTTGAGGGCTGCGCCGTTATCCTTTTCTACCAGATCGGCGAGCTGTTCCAGAGCGTCGCCGTGGGCAAGAGCCGCCAGAGCATTTCCAGCTTGATGGACATCCGCCCCGACTACGCCAACATCGAGGACGAGGACGGCAAGCTGGAGCAGGTGGACCCCGATGATGTGGAAGTCGGCACCGTGATCGTGGTCCAGCCCGGCGAGCGCGTCCCCATCGACGGTGTCATCGTGGAGGGCACCTCGGCCCTGAACACCGCCGCCCTCACCGGCGAGAGCCTTCCCCGCGACGTCCAGAGCGGCGATGAGGTCATCAGCGGCTGCGTCAACATGACCGGTCTGCTGAAGGTCCGCACCACCAAGGAGTTCGGCGAATCCACCGTCTCCAAGATCCTCGACCTCGTGGAAAACTCCAGCATGAAGAAGGCTCGTACCGAGAACTTCATCACCCGCTTTGCCCGTGTCTACACCCCCGCTGTCTGCTACAGCGCACTGGCGCTGGCCTTCCTCCCGCCGGTGGTCTTGCTGCTGATGGGCCAGCCCGCCCGCTTCGGCGACTGGATCTACCGCGCCCTGACCTTCCTCGTCATCTCCTGCCCCTGCGCGCTGGTCATCTCCATCCCGCTGAGCTTCTTCGGCGGCATCGGCGGCGCTTCCGCCTGCGGCATCCTCGTCAAGGGCTCCACCTATCTGGAAGAGCTGGCCCGCACCGGTGTCGTGGTCTTTGATAAGACCGGCACCCTGACGCAGGGCACCTTCAAAGTAGTGGGCGTCCACCCCGAAAACGGCGTGACCGAAGCCGAGCTGGTGGAAGCCGCCGCA
>ULQD01047132.1_pt1 | contig 22422 bp, 17 predicted proteins | sample 1954121 | NCBI WGS metagenome assembly ULQD01 (sample SAMEA4835646, study PRJEB28245) | human gut metagenome | biome: gut microbiome; material: fecal sample | place: Denmark | collected 2008 | reverse complement strand
GACTGAGCTATCCGGGCAACGGGGCGCATTAAACCGTAATCCGCCCACCCCGTCAACCAAATTTCTTAAATTACTTATCGATTGCTTATCTTTGCGGCAATTCTGCGTTCAAAGGCGCGTTTTGGCTTAACTTCACTGCATGCCGTTATCGCCCTCGCGGGTTTTCCAGCCGCTGGTAATGGCGATAACGTGGCGTAGTCCGGAGATGAGATAATCGCCAATGACCTCCTCGTCCTCACGCGGCGAGCTCAGGGTAATTTCCGCATCCACGCCGTGGCGATAGGCACCATGATGGCTGAAAATGGTGCCGATATAACACTTCCCGTTCAGCCAGACCGGAATATAGGCCACCGTCTCATAGATATAGTTAACGGCGACGCCGCTGTAGTAGTTATCCGCCTCGTCAGCGGAGGTGCCCGGCGGGATGGGGCAGATCGGCGCGTCGTTGTCGCTGGCGGGTCTGTCTTTCAGCAGGCTGCCCTGCATTACCTCCAGCGAGCGCAGCAGGTCCGCTTTATCGCCGTCGCTCAGGCTGGGGGTCAGCGGCTGGTCTTTCTCCGGGGAGCGGATGCTGTTCAGCGTATAGCGATAGCGAACCGTCACCGCGGGCGTCTGGCTGGTGGTGCTGAACGGGCGTAGCAGGTAGAGGTTATCTTCGCCAAACTGGCCGTTGTACCACAGGGCATACACCTGGCCGTTGATTTTGACCCAGTGGTTCCACTGGTTAGCCCCGCGGCCATTAATGGAAAAGAGGGCGCCGGGCACCCCGGCATCGAAATCATCACCATTATCACTGTCGCTGCCGTTGACGGCGGCAAAATCATCATTACCTCGCTTGAGCACCCCAGTGTAGCTGAAGAGCCCGGTGCCGCCCACGTAGCTGTCGATGATCAGGTCGCGTTTGCCGTCGCCGTCGAGGTCGATAAGGGTAAAGCTGACTTTGCCGTTTTCTGAATCCGCGCTAATCGAGGAGCGCAGAAACGCCTGCCACTCATCATCGCTGATATCCGGGGACGGTTTACTGGTCGTGATCAGCGTATCGTCGGCGTAAGTGAGCGTGAAGTCGGTAATATGGCCGGTTAACGGAAACTGCTCGGCGACCTTATTCAGCGACAATTCTGGATCGCTTTTTTGCGCTTTCAACACTGCGTTATACAACGTGCGCAGAGCCAGGTTATCCGCCTCTTTCTGCTGCCTGGGGATCACCTGGCTGACAAAGGTCGGCAGCATCCAGGTGCCACCCGGGGTGATTTCCCGACACATACCGGTGCTGTACTTCAGGCTGGGGGTAAAGGTTTTACCATCCCAAACGCGCGTCTCGCCGGTGACGCAGTCGGCCATGCCCCGTTCTTTGTGCAAAAAGACGATAGCGCCGTCGGCGTAGCTGGAGGCCTCGGTAGTGAGTAGCCGCGGTTTGCTCAACTGGGCGTTATCGACCAGCCACAGGGCGTAACCGTCGTTATAGGGCGCTCGCCAGCAGAGCGCCTGCGCCAGAGAATGGGTTTTATCCAGCGCGGTCAGCGTGATCTGGCGATCTGCCGCCGGAATGGCCTGATTCTGCCAGTCGTCGCAGCGCTGGTTCAGCAGCGGCGTCAGGATGGGCAGCAGTTTCTGGCGCTGAAGCATACTCAACGGCACTGGCTGCGCGTTATGGAGAACCGGGGCGGCGATAATTTCCGGGGCGGGAGTGGCTGGCAAAATGGCATCGTCGCCGGCATCGCCTTTATCCAGCAGCGCATCGGCGGTGCCGGTGCGTCGCTGAAACGCATCCATTTTACCCAGCACCTCGCGGCTGCCGGCGCTGGAAAGCGGCAGGTGCTGGCCGTTAAGGGTGAATTCGATTTTGCGCTGATTCGTTAACGCCTGTAGCAGGGCGGTGGTCTGATCGCTGTCGAGGCGAAAGTGGCTGTCGTCGAGAGCGTCCAGCGCGCCAAAATCCCGGTCGTCGATCAGCAGGCTGGCGGTGGAGTCGGCGGGGATATCGTGCTCGATTTGCGCAAAGGTTACCGTGGCGGTGAGGTGCTGTTCGCTGCCCGCGTTGCGGGTCAACAGCACGCTGACCTCACCCATGCGGACGCCGTAACCCGCCGCCCGGCAGGCGCCGGTATTATCGCAGGCGAGCTCCCAGTCTTTTTGTGCAAAGGAAAAACCTTGCAGGGGAGCCGCCAGCAGGGGCGTAGAGCAGAGGCCCAGCCAGGCAGCCCAGAAGAACGCGCGCATATCAATCCCTGTCAGCAATCAGTGAGGGGGAAATTATAGGCGCGACGTGGCGGTTAGGATATCAGAATCAGGTCAAGGCGCCGCCCATACGGCACTGGGCAAAGCGTAGAATATCTTCAGCCAGCCGCCGGGCGGTATCCACATCCGTCTGGCTACGTTTGACCAGCAGACGGCTCAGACAGCCCTCGACAATCAGCTCCATCTGCTTGGCGACCATTTCCGGGTCATCCACCTCCAGCTGAGTCAGCAGCTCGTGAGAGTAGGCCAGCGAAGCCTGCTTCTGCTGTTCCGCCAGCTGGTGAATGGGGTGCTGAGGATCCGGGTAGAAGGTGCAGGCGGCGATAAACAGGCAGCCCGGGTACCGCTGGTTGCTTACGCAGGTGGTGAGTGCGGCATAGCGTGCCAGCAGCTTTTGCTCTGCGCTTAAGGTCTCGTCCAGCAGGAGCTGACGACGCCAGGCATCCACCTGCTGGCTCAGATAGCGAAGCGCGTCGTACAGCAGCGCTTCGCGGTCAGGCCAGAAGCGTTTCAGGTCGCTCGTCGGGCAGGACACGCGCTCAGCGACCATCTCCAGCGACGTGTTGGCGATACCTTCAATTTCAAGAATCTTAATGGCTTCTGCCAGGACGTCTTCACGTAGCACGGTGTTCTCCTCCATCTTTCCTCCTAAAGTGTCGCTCACGCTTGCCAATCGCGCAAATGGGCGCTGAATGCCGCGGCATCCATAAAGCCGGTGACTCGCCGCTCAGGCTGTTCCTGACCCTCAGCGTTGAAGAACAGGATCGTCGGCAGACCCAGCACCTGCAAGTGTTTCAGCAGCGCGACGTCTTGCGGGCTGTTCTTCGTCACATCAACCTGTAATAACACGGTGCCTTTCAGCGCCTGCTGTACGTCAGGTGAACTAAAGGTGTATTTTTCAAACTCTTTGCAGGCCACGCACCAGTCGGCGTAAAGATCGAGCATCACCGGTTGACCTTTCGCCTGCGCCAGCGCCTGGTCAAGCTCGGCCACCGAGCTGACGCGGGTGAAAGCCAGGTGCGCCTGCTGCTCGGCCGCCGGGGCGCCAAACGCCCAGTCCTGCAGAGGCCGCGCGCTGACCAGCGCGGCGGCAAGCAGAATGATCTGTACCAGCCGCATCCACGGCCGGGTAGCGCCCAGCGAGGTGATAAACGCCCAGCTGAAGAAGGCGACACCGAGCATTGACCACAGCCGTACCCCCCACTGGTCGCCGAGTATGCGTTCCAGCAGGAAGACGGGCAGGGCAAGGATCACAAACCCGAAGGCGGTTTTCACATGGCTCATCCACGGGCCGCTTTTCGGCAACAGGCGATTGCCAAACACGGTCACAAGGATCAACGGCAGACCCATGCCCAGCGCGTAAAGGTACAGCGTGCCGCCGCCCAGCCACAGATTACCGCTCTGGGCGATATACAACAGAATGGCGCTTAGCGGCGCGGTGGTGCAGGGAGAGCAGATCAGCCCGGCAATAGCGCCCATCGCAAAGACCCCGCCGGGCGAGCCGCCCTGGCGCTTATTGCTGAGCAGCGTCAGCCGGGTCTGCAGCGACGACGGCAGCTGCAGCGTGAACAGGCCGAACATGGAGAGCGCCAGCAGTATAAACACCACCGACAGGCCGACCAGGACATACGGGTGCTGCAGGGCCGCCTGGAACTGCAGCCCGGCGGCGGCTACCACCAGCCCCAGCGCGGTATAGGTCAGGGCCATCCCCTGGACGTAAATAAAGGCCAGCAGCAGGGCGCGCGGGGTGGAAAGCCGCTGTTTTCCGCCCAGCACGATGCCCGAAATCAGCGGGTACATCGGCAGCACGCAGGGGGTGAAGGCGATACCAATGCCAATCAGCAGCGCCCACAGGGCGGTGAAGGGCAGACGAGCGGGGACGTCTGCTGGCAGCGCCATGGCAGGCGCCTGCGGCACGGCGTTCTCCTCCATCGGGCGCGGTTCAACCGGCAGCGGCGGATTGAAGGCCGGGCGATGGTTCAGCGACGACACGGGCGCGGCGGCGGTTGGCTGAGCGTCGTTTGAGGCCGCCCGCACGGCGCTCAGCGGGATCACTTTAGTCTCCGGCGGATAACAGAATCCGGCATCGGCGCAGCCCTGCCAGGTGACGGTGAGAGTAGCCTCTTTGTCCGCCTCCTTCACCGTCACCGGCACGGTCAGGCGTTGGCGAAAGATCTCGCTTTTGCCGTAAAACTCATCTTCATGCCACTCTCCCGCCGGCAGCGCCGGTTCGTCGATCGTCGCCCCGGCGGCGCTGAAGGTAAACTGTTGACGATAAAGATAATAACCATCCTTGATTTGCCAGCTCAGGTTGACGTCATGCTGTTGCTGCTGAAAGTCAAAGGCGAAAGCTTGATCAGCAGGCACGAAGTTCGAGCGCCCCGGCGCGTCGAATAACCCGGCGGTGGCTGATGTGCTGCACAGCAGCAGGATCAGCGTAATGATGCGGTAAGCCATGAGAGGTAATCGTTGTCTCCATGCGTGACGGGTAGAACCAGCAGTTCTGGGGTTTGATACGGGTGGTGTGACTTCAGGCAGTCCAGCAGCGCCTGCTGATGGGCAAGGTCAGTTTTGAGTAGCATCTGAACTTCATACTCCTGCTCGAGTTTCCCTTCCCAGTAATACAGAGAGGTGGCCCCCGGCAGCAGCGTGGCGCAGGCTGCCACCTTTTCCGCCAGCGCTTTTGCCGCCAGATCCTGGGCGGTCGCTTCGTCCGGCGCGGTACAGAGCACAACAACAGCATCAGGCGTAGTCATCATGAACCTCGTATCAGCGAAAAGAGGCACTATAACACGCAAGATGCGGGGATATTAGCGTAACGAGCGGGGAAAGTGAGGGCAACGGAAGGCGGGCCCGTAGTGGACCCGCAGCCAGCGGTATTTACAGCATAATCCCGCCAAAGATAAAGCCGAGGATCACGCACAGCGTGATAGCGATAACGCCGGGGATCAGGAAGGCGTGGTTAAAGACATATTTACCAATGCGGGTTGAGCCGGTGTCGTCCATCTCTACCGCCGCCAGCAGGGTTGGGTAGGTCGGTAGAACGAACAGCGCCGAGACCGCGGCAAACGAGGCGATAGCCGTCAGCGGGCTGACGCCCAGCAGCAGCGCGGCAGGCATCAACGCCTTGGTAGTGGCTGCCTGCGAGTAGAGCAGCGTGGCGGCGAAAAACAGTACCACCGCCAGCAGCCATGGGTAATTGTGCAGCAGATCGCCGGCCACGGCCTGGATGTCGCTGATATGCGCTTTAACGAAGGTATCTCCCAGCCAGGCGACGCCGAGGACGCAGACGCAGGCGCTCATCCCGGACTTAAAGGTGCTGGCGTTGAGCACTTCGCCGGTGTCGATTTTACAGGTGATGCTAATCAGGGTGGCGATGGTCAGCATAAATACCACGATCGCCTCGTTACGCGGCAGCACCGGGTTCTTAATCAGGCCGACGGTATCGCTGATGGCCGTGGCGTAGAACATCACCGCCACGATGCCGATCAAAAACAGCAGAACGGAACGTTTGGCGTGCGGCTGCAGCTCAAATACCTGGCTGCCGCGCAGTCTGACTTCCCCCTTGGCCAGCCGCTCCTGGTAAACCGGATCGTCTTTCAGTTCGCAGCCGAGGAAGTTGCAGACGATAGCGGTGAGCATCACCGCCAGCAGCGTGACCGGAATACAGATGGCCAGCAGCGTCAAATAGCTAACGCCCAGCGGTTCAAGGATACCTGCGAAAAAGACCACTGCGGCGGAAATGGGCGAGGCGGTGATCGCTATCTGGGAGGCCACCACCGCAATCGACAGTGGACGAGACGGACGAATGCCTTGCTCTTTGGCAACTTCGGTGATCACCGGCAGCGTGGAGAAGGCGGTATGGCCGGTGCCAGCGAGCACGGTCATAAACCAGGTCACCAGCGGGGCAAGGAAGGTAATGTACTTCGGGTGGCGGCGCAGCATCCGTTCGGCGAGGCTGACCAGGTAATCCATCCCGCCGGCGACCTGCATGGCGGCGATAGCGGCAATCACCGCCATAATGATTTCAATAACGTCGAAGGGGATCGCACCCGGTTTAATTTGAAAAATAAGCGTCAGGACAAGGACGCCAAGGCCACCGGCAAAGCCGATACCGATGCCGCCGAGCCGGGCGCCGAGATAAATCGCCAGCAGGACAATAACCAGTTCTGCACCAAACATATATGCCTTCCTTGTTTTTTAACAAGTTGATATTGAATTGTTGTATTTTAGTAAAACCAAAAAGCAAAAAAGGCATGTCATCGCTGACATGCCTTTGAATGACTAACCTGAAAGATTACTGTTCGCTTTCATCGGTATAACGCTTTGCTTTATAAGCGGGATGCATCAGGTTTTGCGCAGAGAAAATATCATCCAACTCCGCCGCCGTCAGCAGTCCGCGCTCCAGCACCACTTCCCGTACGCTCTTGCCGGTTTCGGCACAGATCTTGCCGACGATATCGCCATTGTGGTGGCCGATAAACGGGTTGAGGTAGGTGACGATGCCGATGGAGTTGTAGACGTAGCCTTCACATACCGCTTTATTGGCGGTGATGCCGTTAACGCATTTCTCCAGCAGGTTGTAGCAGGCGTTGGTCAGGATATGAATCGACTCGAACATCGCCTGGCCGATTACCGGCTCCATCACGTTCAACTGCAGCTGACCGGCTTCGGAGGCCATGGTCACAGTGGTATCGTTGCCGATAACTTTGAAGCAGACCTGGTTGACCACCTCCGGCACCACCGGGTTAACCTTCGCCGGCATGATTGAAGAGCCAGCCTGCAGCTCAGGCAGGTTGATTTCGTTGAGGCCCGCGCGCGGACCGGAAGAGAGCAGGCGCAGGTCGTTACAGATCTTGGATAGTTTCACCGCCAGGCGTTTCAGCGAGCTGTGAACCATAACGTACGCCCCGCAGTCCGAGGTGGCTTCAATCAGATCTTCCGCCGGGACGACCGGTAAGTTGCTTACTTCAGCCAGCTTCTGCACCGCCAGCTGTTGATAGCCGTCCGGGGTGTTGAGGCGAGTACCAATGGCGGTGGCGCCGAGGTTCACCTCCAGCAGCAGCTCCGCAGTGCGCAGAATGCTTTTGGTCTCTTCATTAAGCAGCACATTGAAGGCATGGAACTCCTGGCCGAGGGTCATCGGCACCGCGTCCTGCAGCTGGGTGCGGCCCATTTTGAGGATGTCCTGGAACTCCACGGCTTTCGCCTGGAAGCCTTCGCCCAGCTGTTTAATCGCATCGATTAACTTAAGGATGGAGGCATACACCGCAATGCGGAACCCGGTGGGGTAAGCATCGTTGGTGGACTGGCATTTGTTGACGTGATCGTTTGGGTTCAGGTACTGGTATTCGCCTTTCTGGTGGCCCATCAGCTCAAGGCCAATGTTCGCCAGGACTTCGTTGGTGTTCATGTTTACGGAGGTACCGGCCCCGCCCTGGAAGACATCGACCGGGAACTGGTCCATGCATTTGCCGTTATTCAGGACTTCGTCACAGGCGGCGATAATCGCATTTGCCGCGCTTTTGGGAATGGTCTGCAGCTCCTTGTTCGCCAGCGCGGCGGCTTTCTTAACCATGACCATGCCGCGCACGAATTCTGGTATGTCGCTGATTTTGCTGTTGCTAATGTAGAAGTTTTCAATCGCTCGCAGAGTATGAACGCCGTAGTAAGCGTCCGCGGGAACTTCCCTGGTGCCCAACAGATCTTCTTCGATACGAATGTTGTTTAACATGTGAACCTTCTTTTCAAGCTGCCAATGAATTCACCAAACACACAGAATATCCAGTATTCAGTATATTTTCTGGCCGACGATTATTTCCTTAACCGGCCCGGTGCCCAAGATCATATGCTGATGATAGCGAATATCAGTAAGCTTGATCACTTATTACATTGCGGGTATGAGAAGATTTATTAATCTGTGAAATGGGTCACCGCTTTCTTATTCCTGAGAAAAATAAGCCTTTCCGCTGATTGAAAAGCCGCTCAGCATCCCCATGTTAGTGGGATGCGATCAGCAAATTGATGATTACGGGCGCTGAACGCAGCGCCCGTTGATGAAGGAGACGCCGGTGCGTTGGATTCCGTTTATTGCCTTTTTTCTTTACGTTTACATTGAGATATCGATCTTTATCCAGGTTGCGCACGTGCTTGGCGTCTTTATGACCCTGATCCTGGTGATCTTTAGCTCGGTGGTAGGGATGTCGCTGGTGCGTAACCAGGGCTTCAAAAACTTCCTGCTGATGCAGCAGAAGATGGCCGCGGGCGAGAGCCCGGCGGCGGAGATGATCAAGAGCGTATCGCTGATTATCGCTGGTCTGCTGCTGTTGCTCCCGGGGTTCTTTACCGACTTCCTTGGCCTGCTGCTATTGCTGCCGCCGGTGCAAAAGCATTTGACGATGAAGCTGATGCCGCACCTGCGCTTCAGCCGGATGCCGGGCGGCGGCTTTAGCGCCGGTACTGGCGGCGGAGAGACCTTCGAAGGGGAATTCCAGCGCAAAGATGAGCAGCGCGACCGTCTGGACCATAAGGACGATCGCCGCGATTAACATCCCCCCGGCCCGGTCAGCAGATGCGACCGGGCCGCTTTCTTTGCAGGCCTACACGCTTCCCGTCGCCAGCTTGCGCCTGGGTAAAAACAGCCACAGCCCCGCCAGCATCACCAGCGCGTACAGGCTTTTCCAGCCGACCATCGCCAGCAGCAGCAGACAGAGAATGCTGCCCACCACCGCCAATAGCCGATAGCGACCGCGCAGCAAACGACAACCCGCCAGCATGCACAGCAGATAGATCATGATGAAAATGCCATTGGCGTAAACGATCAGCGCGTCCAGATTGATATCGAGCAGATAGATGCCAAGGGTGCTAACTACGCAGGATCCCAGCACGGCGTTGAGGGCGTTGCGCGGGATCTGCCGTGGCGACAGCCTTGCGAGGTAGCTGTGTGGCTTATGCTGCGCTTGCGACCAGACCAGGCGGGCAAAGCTTTGAATATAGATGTTGAGGCTGGCGAAACAGGCGAGATAGCCGATGACGCAGGCTACCCACAGCGCTTCGACGCCGAACAGACGGACCACGATATTCGGTAATGACGCCGCCGCCGCCATCTCCTCGCCAAAGGCGTGGAAGTGCAGCACCAGCACGGTGCAGGCCCAGTAGACCGAGCCGGCAAGCAGCAGGCCTATCATCAGCGCCTTGGGGAAATCACGCTCGGGATGTTTAAACTCCGAGGCGAGATGTGCGAAGGCTTCCAGACCGACAAAGCACCAGAACATCACCGACAGCGCCGAAAAGAGCTGCCCGCGGTCCATCTCCGCCGGGGCCGGGAAGGGGATCTGCGCCGGGCTTATCCCGCCGCGCCACCAGACTACGACGATCAGCGCCACAATCAGTACGGCAACCAACGTCTGCAGGTTGGCGCTGGAGCTGGCGCCACGCGAACCGACCCACCAGACGATGGCCAGGGTGCCCAGCTCCGCCAGCAGCAGCTGCGCATCATGCCAGCCGAACAGCGCCTGGCCAAAACCGGTGGCGATGTGCAGGGCGGCGGGGAGTCCGACCGGGATAACCGATAAAAACAGCCAGCCGGTGACGCTGGCCAGACGTGGCCCAAAGGCCATATCGACAAAGTGGGCCACGCCGCCTGCGCTGGGAAAATGGCGGCCCAGCAGGGCGAAGACGATGGCAATCGGGAAAACAAGGAGAATGAGCAGCGGCCATGCCCACAGGCTGTTATCGCCAGCGACCAGCGCCGCCAGCGCCGGGACGGCGAAGACGCCGGTACCCAGCAATGAGGTGGAAAGCAACCCAACTCCCTGTCCCAGCCCTAACTCCTGTTTTAAACCACTCATGATTCAATCCTGCGCCAGTGAAAAAAAAGAGAGTATCACAATCGCTTTTCCTTATGACCGATTGCCTGACATGGCCGCTTTTTGTGCGCCAGCGCAAAGGTAAAAATTTTTTTTAATTTTGCCCTTGAAGCCGGAAATGGCCATCCCCATCTCTCTCTGCACTAGCCGGTAAACCGCGTTCGGCCCGGCGTCACCCATAACTGATAATGACTTTCTCGAAGGAGAGCTATCAATGAGTATTCGTCCGTTACATGATCGTGTGATCGTCAAACGTAAAGAAGTTGAAACCAAATCTGCGGGCGGCATCGTTCTGACCGGTTCTGCAGCAGCTAAGTCAACTCGTGGCGAAATCATCGCTGTCGGTAAAGGCCGCATCCTGGAAAACGGGACCGTGCAGCCGCTGGACGTTAAAGTTGGTGACATCGTGATTTTCAACGATGGCTACGGCGTGAAGACTGAAAAGATCGACAACGAAGAAGTACTGATCATGTCCGAAAGCGACATCCTGGCAATTGTTGAAGCTTAATTCGCACGACCCTGAACGAATTTGAGGAATAAAAGAAATGGCAGCAAAAGACGTAAAATTCGGTAACGACGCTCGTGTAAAAATGCTGCGCGGCGTAAACGTACTGGCAGATGCAGTTAAAGTGACCCTGGGCCCGAAAGGCCGTAACGTGGTTCTGGACAAATCCTTCGGCGCGCCGACCATCACCAAAGATGGTGTTTCCGTTGCACGTGAAATCGAACTGGAAGACAAGTTCGAAAACATGGGCGCGCAGATGGTGAAAGAAGTTGCCTCTAAAGCGAACGACGCAGCAGGCGACGGTACCACCACCGCAACCGTACTGGCTCAGGCTATCGTGAACGAAGGCCTGAAAGCTGTTGCTGCAGGCATGAACCCGATGGATCTGAAACGCGGTATCGACAAAGCGGTACTGGCTGCAGTAGAAGAGCTGAAAGCGCTGTCCGTTCCGTGCTCTGACTCCAAAGCTATCGCTCAGGTAGGTACCATCTCCGCTAACTCCGACGAAACCGTCGGTAAACTGATCGCGGAAGCGATGGATAAAGTTGGTAAAGAAGGCGTGATCACCGTTGAAGACGGTACCGGTCTGGAAGACGAACTGGACGTAGTTGAAGGTATGCAGTTCGACCGCGGCTACCTGTCTCCGTACTTCATCAACAAGCCGGACACCGGTGCCGTTGAGCTGGAAAGCCCGTTCATCCTGCTGGCTGACAAAAAAATCTCCAACATCCGCGAAATGCTGCCGGTTCTGGAAGCCGTAGCGAAAGCTGGCAAACCGCTGGTCATCATCGCTGAAGACGTTGAAGGCGAAGCGCTGGCGACCCTGGTGGTTAACACCATGCGCGGCATCGTTAAAGTGGCTGCGGTGAAAGCACCGGGCTTCGGCGACCGTCGTAAAGCTATGCTGCAGGACATCGCTACTCTGACTGGCGGTACCGTTATCTCTGAAGAGATCGGTATGGAGCTGGAAAAAGCGACTCTGGAAGACCTGGGCCAGGCGAAACGCGTGGTTATCAACAAAGACACCACCACCATCATCGATGGCGTTGGCGAAGAATCCGCAATCCAGGGCCGCGTAGCTCAGATCCGTAAGCAGATCGAAGAAGCGACCTCCGACTACGATCGTGAAAAACTGCAGGAACGTGTCGCTAAACTGGCTGGCGGCGTAGCAGTAATCAAAGTCGGTGCGGCTACCGAAGTTGAAATGAAAGAGAAAAAAGCACGCGTCGACGACGCCCTGCACGCAACCCGTGCTGCGGTTGAAGAAGGCGTGGTGGCTGGCGGCGGCGTAGCGCTGGTTCGCGTTGCGGCGAAACTCGCTGGCCTGACCGGTCAGAACGAAGATCAGAACGTCGGTATCAAAGTTGCGCTGCGCGCAATGGAAGCGCCGCTGCGTCAGATCGTGTCCAACGCCGGCGAAGAGCCGTCTGTTGTGGCTAACAACGTGAAAGCTGGCGACGGTAACTACGGTTACAACGCAGCAACTGAAGAATACGGCAACATGATCGACTTCGGTATCCTGGACCCAACCAAAGTCACCCGTTCTGCACTGCAGTACGCGGCTTCCGTGGCTGGCCTGATGATTACCACCGAGTGCATGGTGACCGACCTGCCGAAGGGCGACGCGCCTGACTTAGGTGCTGCTGGCGGTATGGGCGGCATGGGCGGTATGGGCGGCATGATGTAATCGTGCGCTCTACGGCATAAAAAAGCAGAAACCCCTGGCCAGCAATGGCTGGGGGTTTTTCTTTTGGCGCGCTTTTTAGTATAAGGCTTATACATAAAAATCATTTAAGCTGCATCAGAGCGGCAAGCACCTCTGTTTCGGGCGTGAACTGACAAGCGCGACCGGGGAGGAAATGAACGCGGCTCATGCCGACGCAGTTTGAAGGATGACAGATTTACATCCGGGCCAGTGCGTCCAGCTCATCGATCATGGGGAATAACATGCAGGTAAAATATTTAGCAGGGATTGTCGGCGCAGCCTTACTGTTGGCAGGTTGCAGTTCCAGCAATGAATTAACCTCTGCCGGCCAGAATGTGCGCTTCGTGCAGGAGAAGCCGGGCGCAGAGTGTCAGCTGTTAGGGACCGCGACGGGTAAACAGAGCAACTGGCTCTCCGGCCAGAATGGCGATGAGGGTGGTTCCATGCGCGGTGCGGCAAACGCCCTGCGCAACCAGGCGGCAGCGATGGGCGGCAACGTGATTTACGGCGTCAGCAGCCCGACGCAAAACCTGCTGTCGAGCTTTGTGCCTACCGACAGCGAAATGAACGGCCAGGTTTATAAGTGCCCGAACTGATGCGTGACGCCTCTCTCCGCGAGCGCAGAGAGAGGCGTGGTCGTTAGATGAGGATCAGGCGCTAAGCTCCGCTTTCTTTTCAAGGTAGAAGGCGTGTAGGGGACGCAGGCATTCTTCCAGACTGAGCATTCTTCCCGGCTGGGAAGGGATGACAGTACTGAAGATCTGACATGGCGCCAGCTCCGCGTGCATCGCCTTGAGCTTGGGGCTTTTCTCGATAATCCGCGTCACAACGTTATTTTCCAGTTCCGACAAATGCGGCGCGCTGGTTTTCACCACCGCCCCGGAGACAATTTTCTTGCCTTCGTCTGTCTCGCAGCAGTACAGCACGCCCAGATAATGAGAAAATAGGTTTAGCTTCCAGTCTTCCTGAGTGTGTTGCTGGTAGTCAATATTCGGCTGGGTAGTCAAGTCGACAGTGTAGCACATTAAAAAATCCATATTTGAACTTAAATACTTCAAAACCTCTTGATCATTGATTGTTTTCAATGCTTGTTGAACACCCGCGAGTAATGCCTCTACCTGCCTGTCTTCAATACATAATGTGCAGATTTGCTCATTCTGGAGAACCAGAATGAGAGTCGATTCAGTCTCGCCTGGTTTAAGCGTAATCGACATAATACGCCGCTCAGGATTCGGCTGCTGAATCTCCGCCATCTCTACGGCAGGGATGTTAGCGATCAGCGATTCATTATAAGCGATAAGCTCTTCTTTATAGGTTTCCCCTTGTTCGTGTAATCGCTTATACGTCACAAGCAGACGATTTTGAAGTATGAGAAGAAGATCGAGTAGTATGGGCGCTTGTAGATAGTATTGCTGACAGGGGCCATTTTGCTGCTTTATTTTTAACAGCAGCGCCAGAAAGCGGTCTTCAAAGGTAATACCTGCAGTATTAAATCCAATAAACGTTCCTTGCATAAGTTTCTCCTTTTAAGCTGGCGAGAGGGTCTTTGTCTGCGACAGGTCGATAACGCGATCGGCAGAGGCAATCGTCGATGGCCGGTGAGCGACAATAATCCTGGTGATGCTTAATGCTGAAATAGACTGATTTATCACCGACTCATTTTTTAAGTCGAGATGGCTGGTTGCCTCATCCATAAAAAGAATACTTGGTCTACGATAAAGAGCGCGAGCGATCAGAATACGCTGCTTTTGCCCACCTGAAATTCCCAGTCCTAGCTCGCCGACTATGGTTTCATAGCCCATCGGCATCTTGATGATCTCATCGTGAATATTGCAGCGTTTGGCGCATTCCATCACAAAATCAATATCGGCGTTATCTTCGAAGCCGCTGATATTATCGATAAGCGACCCAGAGAAAAGGCGGTCCTCTTGCAGTACGCAGGCGATACCAAGACGATAATTATTGAGACCAATTTTGGTGATATCGAGATTATCGGCTAACACATCACCGCTGGTGGGCGACAACAGACCGCACATCACTTTTAATAACGTAGTTTTACCGACGCCTGAAGGGCCGACAAGTGCTACGGACTCACCGGGTTCTACGGTTATATTTAAATTAGAAAAGATCGGCTGAGAAAACGGATCATATTGATAGCACAAATTTTTGACTTCCAGTTTGGCACCCGAGTCTGCAGAAAAAACCTCTCTTGTGGGAAGCTCCTGTTCCGGTTCGCTGAAAACGATCTCTGACAGACGTTCGTTATGTAGGGAGAGCATTCGCAGTTGCATACAAAGATCGACCAAACTAGAAGCGCGTTGTGAAAATTGACCACGATAGGCGTTAAACGCCATAAACATACCAAGGGTCATATTATTATCAATAACCATAATCGCGCCAAGCCAGAGCACGGCGACCTGATCGATAGCAGTAATGAAGGTATTGATCCCACTAAATAGCATATCGAAACGAGTTTGTTTGATCCCAGCGTTGCAGGCTTCGATATTTATATTAAGCCAATGCTGGGACCGACGTTCTTTCAAATTTAATGCCTTGATGGTCGAGATACCGTACAATGACTCCATAAAATGCGAACTGGAGCGAGCACCTTTGATTACCTGCTCTTCTGCTACACGACGATAGAATCGATAAGTTGCAAAACGCATAATTGCGTAGCATAAAGTAAAGCCAACTACGACCCAAGTTAGCCAGCCACCATACAAAGTTAGCATGATCAGCAGACCGATGGTCATGATTGAGTCAATAATGCCGCTGACGATACTGTTAGTAAACGTCGAGCGAATGGTATCCAAAGAGGAAAAACGCGACTGGATATCTCCTAAATGACGCTTTTCAAAAAAGGATAGTGGCAGACTGGCCAGATGATCGAAAAGCGTGGTTTTCCACTGGATACTTGTCAGGGTATTCAGCGTTAAGGACGTCCAGGCGCGGAGCATACTGATGAAGGTGCGAAATAGTGTAAAAAAGACCAGGCCAATGCATATAACTGATAGCAGGCTTTGGTCGTGCGCCATAATCACATGGTCGGTAACCAGTTGAGTACCTATCGGGAGTAGTAAGCCGATGGCTTCCACGACCACGGAGAAGGCAAAAATTTTCAGCAGCGCTGATTTTAAGCCTACTATATTGCGCATTAGATCCAGCAGACGAAGGCGGGACTTAGCCTTTTCCTGCTGGAAGTTCTGATCGGGCCAAAGCTCTAAGGCAACGCCAGTAAAATAATTGGACATCTCCTGGATGCCGATAATACGCTTACCCAGCGCTGGATCGTGTACGATAAAGCTGGATTTGGGAACTTTAGTCAGCACCACATAGTGGTTCATGCCCCAGTGGAGTACACAGGGCAACTTGAGCTGGCGTATTTCATCCAAGTCTAACGACAGCGCACGGCTTTTTAACCCAGCATGCTCCGCTGTTTTGCTTAAGGACATCAGTGTCACGCCCTGTGAAGGACTACCAAAACGCTGCCGGAAATTAAACAGGTCAATATCCAAGCCGTAATGACCACAAACCATGGCCAGACAGGCAATGCCGCACTCAGCGGCTTCCGATTGCAATATAACTGGCGTTTTCTTTAGGAGAGAAAAGTTAACTTTCGCGATGATCTTTTCAAATAGTTCATTAGTCATTGACAGGGCCGCTCACGCTTTGAGAAATTTTATAAACTGGTGTAAACATCCACATATAAAGCGGGCGTTCTTCAAGGAATACCACTGCTTGTGCTTTTAATCCATTTGAAAGAGAAAGTTCTTTTCCATCGTAATTAAATTTTTTATCCCTTATTTTGACAATTGCCTTATATAATGCAAGTTCTTGTTGATTAGTGCCATCATTGACATTGGTATATTCTGACATTTCCTGTCGTGAGGCAGGAAGTGATGAGATAGAAATGATCTCACCAGGGAACTGTCCGAACTTATCGGAAGGGAATGCATCATAACGAATATTTATTGTGTCGCCGACTTTAACATAAGGAATGCTGTTGTTAGGTAGCCAAAGTATGAGATAATACTCGATGTTACCAATAGGTTTGATTTGGGCAAGACTACTGCCTTTATCAACCATTTGGCCTTTAGTGACGGCTAATGATTCAATGCGTCCTTCCGTTGTTGCCTTAATGATAATATTTCCGTTAGCGTTTGATTCTACTAGTTGATTTTTATAATCATTTGTCTGATTATATTGAGATGATATTTGATTATCAAAATCGGCAGCTTTAGTAACTTTATCACTGCTTAACTGTGTAAGCTGAGTTTCTAGTTGCATCTTTTGGCTTATCAATGACTGATAGGCGCTTTGCTGTTGAAAGTACAACGAATGTTGGTAATTGTATTGATCTTTTGTAATTAACCCCTCCTTAAGGTATTTATCATAACTGGACAGGTTTTCATGCATTTTGCTTAAGCCTTGTTGCGTATTGGCCAGCATACGTACAGTTTCGTTAAGAGAGTTTCTGGCATTTTTAAGCTGGGCATCCAGTGCAATTAGTGTTTCGTTTTTATTATGAGTTAGTTTTTTTATAATAGCTTCGGAGTTGGCTATCTTTTCATTGATTACCTCAATCTGTGCTGCACTGACATTACCTGTTGTGGTACTTCTAGATACATCAAGCTCATAAAGCGTCTGTCCTTTTTTGACAACGTCTCCAATTTGAACATACTGATTGACGACAAACCCTTGTTGCGGAGAGAAAACGTTTACGGAGTGAGGGAGAGTGATAACCTCGCCTTTGACATCAATGCGTTGTGTAAATTTACAGAATATAAGGGCGCAGATAAGAGCGCAGAGAAATAAAAGAGATAAACATGTAACTAGCCATGCAGGCAAGCCAGCCAGCAATAGCGCTTTCCCTTTCCAGTGCAACTTCTTATAAGCTATCGCTTCCTTGCGATAAATACTATTAGTCATGAGTGTTCACAGTATCAACGGTTAATTCAAAGGCTCATAAATGAGCCTTTGAATATATAGTAATCTTAATAATCAAATGAAAATTAAGAACTCTTAGTGGCTCCATGGCACAAAGGAGCCATCGATAATGCCCAGCATGGCTTGCATGGACTCATTCACGGATGCCTCCCAGCCCAAAGCTGCATAGCCAACCGCACCGCCAATAGCTCCCATGATTGTTCCCCAGACAGCGCCAACCGCGTTACCAAGTAAACCAAAACCTAAAAGACCACCATTAGCGCCGGATTGAGTACCGCCCCAAAGCAGGCCATAGACCCCCCATGTGATAGCTCCCAGGGCGGCTGATGCAGCTGCTTCTACACCATTACTTACCAGACTGGTGACGGTTGATTGGATTGAGGAGAAATCCCAGCTATAACCCCCGGAAATGGTATCCATTTCAAATACAGTTAATTCTTTCACGCAATAATTCCTTTTGTTGGTAAAGTTATGATCTAATAAAATAATGACATTTATCGAGTCTGTAGATTATTTCCAAACGACAAAGGTGCCATCAACTAAACCTTGTGCGCCAGCTTCGATAATTGCCATGGTCCCGTCCCATCCCCAGGCCAGACCACATCCTGCGCCGAGGATTGCACCACCGACTAAGCCTACAAACATCCCGACGAGGTTACCAAAGAGGCCAAATCCCAGGACGCCGCCATTTGCCCCAGCCTGTGTACCGCCGACAAAGGTGCCAAAGACGGCCGCCAGAGTTCCCATGGTGGCAGCAGAAACCACTGCTTCAACGCCATTACTTACGAGACTGGTGATGCTGGATTGGATGGAGGAAAAATCCCAAGAATAGCCACCAGAGATGGCCTCCATTTCGAAAACAGTCAATTGCTTCATTAATATATCCTTTATTGATGAAATTATATTTCGTATTACAAGTAGGCTTAATATAAGCCGGGGAGGAATTTAAGTGAGAGACCTGAAGAGATCAATAGCATCCTATGTGAATTTTATGTGATTTCATTAATCATTTATAGTGTCATCATGAGGACTATAAAGCAAAGGAGATGCATGATATTAAGCTATGCACCCCCTCAATACAAAGTTATTATTCTTCCTGAATAACAACTTCCATCATTCCTTTAACAAGCCCCATCGTAACATCGTTACTGTTATCACTTTGGCGATAATAGTCGGCGGTTAGGTTGATGGTTTTGTTAAGATCGTTGCTAGTGTTTATTTTATAATTGTAATTATCGGTATCATAGAAAACAACAGGACTACCTGAAAGTTTGAATATAATACCCACGTTATTTGCTGCATCACTGCCGGAAAGCATATTATCGACAATACCATTCCCTGAAGCGCTTATTCCTCCAACAGGATTAAACCAATAGATGAGAGTATTGCCAACGGAGTCATTCGGGCAACTAATATTCATGGCAATAGTTTTCTCCGACGGAGTTGTTGCACCACGGGAAAGTGACATCAATTTTCCTTTGTCTATACGATTCAGCGTGATTTGCGATCGTGGTGTGGAGATATTACAAGATGTTGTGCGGTAATTAATATTTTTAATAGAGATAGAGGTTACAGCGTATAATAGTCTGTCATTGGCAACAGGGTTTGTTTTTAAATTCCCTACCGAGAACGAAACTGAGGGGTTAGATGTTGACTTGGTGCTCGTATCAATCACCGTCTTAGTTTTGATTAACCATACCGTAATAAATTGGTAATTATTTTCAGATGAGCTTGTTATTGGTACCAAGGTTGAACCTGCCTCGGCGGCGATCAATGAACCATTTTTACTACGTAACAGATCGGAGACCTGAAACCCAATCCCATCAATCCCCGTTTCATAAACCGGACCACCCTGAACACCGGTAACACCAGGAACAACGGCAGCCCCGACGTCAATAATATATTGGTCATCGGTGTTTTTATTACAGGTAAATGTTTTATATGCGCCAGTACCAAATTTATGAGTATGTAACACGCTACCTACCGGAATGGAAGCATCTGTTGGTATTTTAATATTGGTCAGCGTTAAGCCTTGACGCTTGGTATTGCCTTTATAGGTACAATTGGCAGCAGCTTGGCCGCCAAGCATCAGCAACGTTATTAAAATAACTATTTTTTTCATTAAAATATTCCCCTGTGAATGACTAACGGCAAATCGTTTCGATTTGCCTGATGCCAGACGCTTTGCCTTCCCTGGTCGGTAAAGTAAATGAAGCATTGCACTGCTGCGCGGCGCTTTTGCCCCACTGGACGTTAAGGATCCCGGTCTGCTGCAGGCCAGACATATAAACCATACCAGCGTCGCTGACGATACTTGGCTGCGATTTGCTGTCGCCGACGAGTAGGACCATCGCGCCATAAGGCACATCCTGCCCACTGGCTGTTTTCAGGTGCACAAAGGCCCGCTGGCCGATATTGCCGTCATAGCTTGCACGCACGATGGCGCCACGCGTCGGAACAACACTCTTGGTGGTTTCTGGCAGTTCCATATCTTCACCAAGCGTGGTGCTGTCGAGCGTGATATCGGTGCGACGATAAGGCGTAACATACGGGACGATGGCGTAGCCGCGATAGTCGGTGGAGATGGTGTTATCGTTGGCCAGCCTGACGTCATCTAGCCCTGGTGCTTTAACCAGCACGGCAGCGTCGGTGATATCCTGACCCAGCGTAATTCCATCGGCATGGGCAAGGATGCTGCCGTTGGCGCCGTAGTCGATACGTTGGCTGTTATTGTCATAGCTATAGCCGGCATTAACGCTACCGCGGGCACCGTTATAGGTTGCGCGCATATCGCCGCTGTAGTATTCGCGGTTGCTGTACCCTTGCTGTAGGCTCCATTCCAGACTGTCGTTCTCCAGCGCATTACCACCGATGGATACAGACTGATCGGTAGACCCCGGGTTGCTGTTAGTTAATTGATAGCTGGTGTAAGTGCCCGGTAGCCAGTTGCTCAGTGGCAGCGTTACGGTCAGAGTGATGCGCTGATCGTCCTGAGCATCCTTACCAGAGTTATCTCCGCTCCAGGTGTAGCGGTTATAGCTGTAGCCGAGGTAGTAGTTCACATTACGGAAACCGCCGTTGTATCCTACGCTAATTGATTTGTTGGTACGCTTATCATCCCAGTAATCTTCAATCAATCCGCTTATCGACAGGCTACCGAGGCCTTTACCCAGGCTTTGGTTCAGCGTCAGGTTGGTACGGTTGCGTAGCGAACGAGAGGTATAACTGCCGTCATTAGAGTAGCTATCCAGTACTTCGGAAAGCGTATTAAACCCGCGAGTAGAGTAGCGATAGCCGGCGATGGTGACGTTGGTGCCGGTTTCGACAATGTTTTTCCCGTAACGAACTCGCCAGGACTGTCCGGAAGTCTTTTCATCCTCTTTCTTTTTTGACCAGGCTTGGGTGACGTCTGCTGAGGCTGCGCCAATTTCACCAAGGTTATAGCCAAGGCCCGTCGAAAGAGCCTGATAATGCGATGCCGCCTGTACGCCGCCATATACTGTCAGGCTACTGGAGACGCCATAGGTGGCGGTGGCCTGGGTAAAGGGAGTTTCATCAACTCCACCATCATAAGGACGATATTTACCAGACGTAATTTCATACTCCAGTTGATCTTCACGCACCATCACCGGCAATGTGGCGAATGGCACGACAAATTCCTGTTTCGACCCATCAGACTCTTCCACGGTGACGTACAAGTCGCCGCTACCGCCGCTCGGGTACATATCGGTAATTTCAAATGCACCTGGCGCCACGTAGGTCTGGTACACCTGATAGCCGTTTTGTTTAATCATGACCCGGGCGTTGGTTTTGGCGATACCGCGAATAATCGGCGCATAGCCGCGCATACTTTCCGGCAACATAGAAGTATCAGTGGCCAGCTGTACCCCGGTAAACGGCACGCTGTCGAATATGCCTGAGAGTGACGAGCTCTCACCCATCACCAGATTACTGTTGATAGGACGTATGCTGCGCTGCATATAAAGATAGGCGGAGTCCCAGTCCCCCGCGCCGCTATTATTTTTATTCCAGGTGCTTAGGTTACGGATTCGCCATGGGCCAACGTTGAGACCAGACTGTAGGTTCAGGCTGTAATATTCATCATTTGCCTGCATGTCGTTTGAGCCGCTGAACTGATAGTTCACCAACAGGGCGTTGATGCCGTCATCAAACTGATCCGGAGGTATATATCCCTGCGCGGTGGTGGATAAGGCCGCCTGTGGAATGGAGATATTCAAGCGCTGGGCGGTGAAGTCAAAATCCGCTTTGGTATCCGGGATGACCGAAAAGTTTGCGCAGCCGTTTTTATCCTCGGCTAACGCCGGAAATGCTTTTATCTTTACACCATATTCCGCGAGAGCTTTAAGACTCAGGCAGGGAGTCAGGGGCGGTTCACGGTTATCGCTCGTGGCATGACTATTAGCGACAAACTTTATTGTCCTGGTGTCCAGGTAGCGGCCATTAAACATGATATCGACCCGATAATCACCCGGTGCCTGTGCGTTCTGGGTCTGAAATATAGATAAATCAGGAGTGGTTGATGGATCGCTACCATTCAAAGAGCTAATGAATGAGGGATCGAAAAAGTCACGTGCTTGCGCTTTATTATTCAAACCAGCAAGCAATGCCGGAAGCATTGCGATAAAGACAGTGGATAGTTTGAATAATCCATTATTCTTATTTGGCATAGACACATCCCTATAATGATAAAATAAATTTCTTATTACAGCGATGAGGAATAGAGCGACCCTGCTCCGCCATAATCATTGACGATCTTCCAGGTAATGCTGGAGGCGCTGATGTTTTCTTTTAGCGTCACCTCTTTAGTGGTCATTGGAGCGACCGAGTTGACTTCTGGTTTCACTTCTTTGCCACCGATCTGAATGCTATGGAAATAGTAAAAAAACGGTGTCGGATTTTTGATCGTTAATTTAGTGCCAGCTTTACGCCATTCGAGCTTTTTCGCTTCCGTATTAGGGGATAGATCGAAAAGCGTCTTGGGACGATAGACCAGGCGCATGCGGTGGCGGACCGCCAGTTGAATGGTATTGGTGCTGGCTTTTTCATCATCAGCCGGAGGAATTGCCATCACGTTAAAATAGTACAAAGATTCGCGGTCAGTCGGGGCATTAACGTTTCCAGTTGAAAACAGACGCACC
>ULQD01004748.1_pt1 | contig 23146 bp, 24 predicted proteins | sample 1954121 | NCBI WGS metagenome assembly ULQD01 (sample SAMEA4835646, study PRJEB28245) | human gut metagenome | biome: gut microbiome; material: fecal sample | place: Denmark | collected 2008 | reverse complement strand
TTGTCGGAAGCCTCATCCGGTAAGGACAAGGACAGTGATGCGGATGAAAGTATCAAAATTGTCGAACCGTTAAAATAGTCGGGGAAATACGTCGTCATCAAAGATTTTATTAACGACAATCAGTTTGATGTCTCAATCCAAACTGTCAGAAACTTTATTTGTCAATATGATAACATTCAGCAGTACAAAAAAGTGGTAGAGAATGTTTGACTATGATGATTATAGTTTCACATTGAGAACAAATAAAAGTTGTAACAAATTCAATAAGGGGCTGTATTTAAAAATATCAATACATGAAAGTCGTCTCTGATTTTGGGATATATTTCGCCTGTGACGTCTGATAGTTTTTATATTTTGGAGCAGTCTCTTATTGTTTTGAAAAAAGATAAAGTATGATTTTAATAATATCTCAATATAGTGATTATGCTACAACTCAAGTAATAAGTTGGTTATTGTATTACAAAAAAGAATTTGTTAGAATCAACGGTGATGGTTGTTATCACTTTTTGGAAATTTCACCTGAAAATATCATTGTTGAAATCGATTGCAATCACTATAACTTGTTAGAATGTAACAAGTATTGGTATAGAAGAGATGGAATATCCTCTTTCCATTTATCTACTAATATTGAGCAAATATCAAATAGAGCTGACACTCTTCAATGCATAAAATATTCAATCAAAAATGAGATAGAAATTATCAAATCACATATTTATAATAAGATTGAGAATAAGATTGGATTTAAAAACTGCATCGGAAATTATGCAACAAGAGGTGTTAATAAGTTAGATGTATTAGACAAAGCAAAGGACTGTGGGCTAATTACACCACAGAGTGTGATTATAACAACGAAAAAAAAATTGGAGAAAATTTTAGAAGAAGGAAATATTATTACAAAAGCCGCTTCAGAATGCATCTATGATTCTGATGAAAACAATCGCTATATCTCATACACAAATGAAATTAACGCAGAGAGTCTAAATTTTTTACCATCAACATTTATGGCATCACTATTTCAAGAAAATATTGCAAAGAAATACGAACTTCGGATATTTTATTTAAAAGGGAAGTTTTATCCGAGTGTGATATTTTCACAAGAAAGTAGATCTGGCAAAATTGACTGTAGGAGAAATAGCAATTGTAGGTATCTTCCATACAAATTGCCAAAAGAAATTATGGGGAAATTAAATAAATTAATGAAACTCCTAAAATTGAATACAGGATCAATTGATATGATTGTTGATCACAACAATAACTACATCTTTTTGGAAGTAAATCCAGTAGGCCAATTTGTAGCTTATGGAGAATTTTGTAATTATTATCTTGATCGTGAAATGGCTAAAATATTATGATAATGGAGAATAAAAACTATATATTGATTGATGAAGATATTAAACCAATATTTCCTGTATTTCTTAATTACATTGAAATATTTTCTAAACAACAGGTTATAAAGTCTGATTATCAGTTATTGATGTCAAAGAAAACTGGTAGTTATTCTATAATAGCACCAGCTTCTAAACTAATTTCCAGTATTATAGATTTTTCAGAGATTTGATTATGGACAAACGATATAGAAACAAATATATGTACATATATGCAGATGTGTTTTTTACTAAAGGTTATAATAGAACTCTAATTTGTGAACCCACAGTTAATAGCTCATGGCATTTTATTCCTAATGAATTTTACGAAACCATTTTGCTATTTAAACACAAGTTAATTGATGATATAATCAATGAAAATCCTTATCATATAGATGTAGAAGGATTAATTGAGTATTTACTTAAGAATAATTATGGCAGTTTGGTTGATGATATTTCCCTATTTCCACCTATAGAGATGAAATGGCATTCACCTCATATAATAGAAAATGCGATAATTGATATCGATAAACAAAGCCAACATGACTATAACAGAATTGCAAATGAATTAGAAACTTTGTTGTGCAAAAATGTCCAAATCCGCTCATATATATCGATTGACATTTTTCAAATAGAAACTATTATCAGGCATTTTATGGGACATAATTTTGAAAGTATTGAATTTATCGTAAAATTTAGCGATAAGGTAAGTCATGAAGCATATTTATCTTTAGCAAAAGAGAATCCTTCTGTTTCCTTTATTGTACATAGCTCTCCTCAAAATCAATTCTATGAAAGTTTGTTACATGGGATTTATCCAATAGTTGGTTATGTGCAATATACAAAACAAATAATATCATCGTCTGACTGTTGTGGCATTATTAACAAAGATAACTTAGTGCATCCAACTTGTATACATGACTATGTAGAGGGGGTATTGAGAAACAAATGTTTAAATAAGAAAATATCTATAGATGCGAATGGTAATATAAAGAACTGCCCTTCAATGAAACAAAGTTATGGAAATATAAAAAATACCTCATTGGTGGAAGTTTGTGCTTTGCAAAAGTTTAGAAGTTACTGGTTTATCACGAAAGACAAAATACATGTATGCAAAGATTGTGAATATCGATATGTGTGTAACGATTGTAGAGCTTTTGTGAAGCATAAATTTGATAAGCCTAAAAAATGTAATTATGATCCCTATAAACATTAATACAATATGTATGCAAAAAAAATCATATCACCAATAAAAAAATTCCCAATCTATTTGCAAAAAGACACAATGCAATGTGGAGTTGCTTGCCTTATAATGATGTGCAAATATTACAAGATTAGATGCTCTTTACAAAAGATTTCAGAGCTTTGTTACGCCACAACAGAAGGGATATCTATGTTGGGAATTTCCACTGCGGCTTATCAATTGGGGTTAAATTCATATTCTGGGTGTATGAAGATAGAACAACTTTCTACTTTTTTACCTTGTATCCTACATTGGGATCAAAACCATTTTGTTATCCTTTACAATGTGAGCAAAAATGGGCACAGATTTTATATAGCAGATCCTGGGAAAGGAAAGATTGTTTATTCTTTATCTGAATTCAGAAAACATTGGATTAGCACTATTCTAAAAGGAGACGATAGAGGTATAGCTATGCACCTTGTTCCCTCTGAAGAATTGAACACAGCTACATTTAACGATTGCTTAGAAAATAAAAAATCTTTAGGATTATTATATTCGCATTTGAAAAAATACCACAAGTATTTTGCATTGATTATTTTAGGACTATTTCTCAGTTGTATATTACAACTAATAATGCCATTTCTTACGCAATCTATTGTTGATATTGGAATAGAGCATAAAGATATAAGTTTTATCTGTCTAATTTTGCTGGGTGAACTTCTGATTGTCATCGGGCGAACTGGAACCGATTTTGTCAGGCGTTGGTTGCTGCTACATATTTCTATGCGTATTAATATTTCACTCGTAAGTGATTTTTTAATCAAATTATTAAAACTCCCAATGTCATTTTTTGACACTAAATTAATGGGAGACTTACTACAACGTATGAATGACCATAATCGAGTACAATCATTCCTTACCTCACAGTTACTCAACACTTTGTTTAGCGTGTTAAGCTTCTTCGTTTTTGGTATGGTACTTCTCGTTTATAACAAGATTATTTTTGGTGTTTTCCTTATCGGTAGTATCTTTTATGGTTTATGGATAGCAATATTTTTGCGACATCGGAAAATTATTGATTATGAGCTGTTTGAACAGCAGGCAATAAACCAAAATAAGACTTATCAATTTATTACGACAATGCAAGAGATAAAATTGCAAGATTGTGAACGTCGACGTCGTTGGGAATGGGAGGATGTACAAGCTGACCTGTTCAAAGTTCAGATGAAATCTCTCAAATTACAACAGACGCAAGAAGCAGGAAGTGTTTTTATCAATGAAGTTAAAAACATTCTGATTACAGTTATGGCAGCAATGTCAGTTATAAATGGGAATATCACATTAGGAGCTATGCTCGCAATACAATACATAGTAGGACAACTTAATTCACCAGTGGAGCAATTGATGTCATTTATTTATTCTCTTCAAGATGTGAAAATCTCCTTAGAACGCATTAACGAAATTCATGAAAGGCAGGGTGAAGATACTTCTGAACGATGGCAAATAGAATTCAATGATAAAATTGAGAAATCAATAATTATAGATAATGTAGATTTTAAGTATGACCCATATGCATTAAGAAATACACTTGAAAATATATCTTTTTCAATTCCTGAAGGAAAAATTACTGCCATTGTTGGAGCTTCAGGAAGTGGAAAAACTACATTGATAAAACTGATGTTAGGTTATTACCCAGTTACAGCAGGCTGCATCTTGATAGCAGGTAAGAATATCAACAATTATAATCTTAAATGGTGGCGCAGACAATGCGGTGTGGTCATGCAGGACGGTATAATTTTTTCGGAATCAATAGCGAGGAACATTGCAGTGGATGATGGTGAAGTTGATGTAGAGCGTTTGGAACAGGCCGCTCGGATAGCTAACATACATGATTATGTAATGGGACTTCCCCTAAAATACAACACTCAAATCGGCAGGGACGGTGTCGGGTTGAGTCAAGGACAGAAGCAGCGCATCCTTATAGCGCGTGCCGTTTACAAGAATCCTGCCTACATATTTCTTGATGAAGCCACCAATGCCCTTGATGCAAAAAACGAAAAGGCTATTGTGGAAAACCTTAATGAGTTTTATAAGGGACGTACTGTCGTTATTGTCGCCCATAGGCTTTCAACAGTGAGAAACGCCGACCAGATTATCGTGCTTGACAATGGAAAAGTAGTAGAAACAGGAAACCATGCTTCCCTCATAGAGAAACAGGGAGCGTATTATAATTTAGTTAAAAATCAACTGGAATTAGGTAATTGACATGGAAAAAAAGAAAGATTATAGTTCAGAGCGTATAGAACTCCGTTCGGAAAAGGTACGCAACATCATCGGTACGATTCCTACAGCCTTGGTACGCTGGGGCTTCGCCATTATCACAATCATTTTTGTCATACTCATGTTGGTGGTGTTTCTCGTACCCTATCCGTATGGGGCGGGCGAAACCATCTTCCAACATCTGTTCTTTTCCCCAAAAGGGATATAAATGAAAGGTGGATTTTATATTCTCCACAAAGGTTCGTCCTGCCAGTTCGGGGGAATGCCTATTGCCTTGCCGTCAACATTCGGGTATTGCCCCAACAGTTTATGGAAATGTTGTTTCATGTCGTTACCCGGCGATATGATGTCAGCAAACCATTTGATGATGCAAATTTCATAAAATGTTCTGTGCGGCGGTATGGCATCGCTTATCCAAGGACATTTCATCTTCCGGGCTACCATCGGGTTGACGGTATATTGCCTGTTCCATACTTGTGCATGATGGCAACATGAATTCCTTGTAAGGGTTATGACGGTCAGCCACGAAGTAAAAACAAGGACAGGCAGGTCATAGCAGGCTACAATCTTTCTCTTCAAAGGATTGGATTTGATATTCTCATAGATACGGGTCACAACCCCCATCGGCAATATCTCCACAAGCATCCATGCCTGGGGATAGGCATTGATGTACTTGTTTTTGAAATGCAGAATAAAATCCTCCTTGGAATTATTGACTTCCTTGTCTATCAGTTCCATCGTGCGGCTGAACTTGTTGGGCTTGCTTTGGTTGAAAAGTGACGGACTATAATCGGTATATTGTGTCTGTTAATCGTATTCTACCCGTTGAAAAAAATGCAATTTCACCCCATAGCAATCAACTGGTTATTAATCAACTCATAATAATACCCATGGCGGGCGCACAATTCGTCATGGGTACCCTCTTCGACAATCCTGCCTTTATGCAGAACGACTATCTTGTCGGCATGACGGATGGTGCTTAACCGGTGGGCCACTATCAGGACCGTCCTTCCTTTGCAGAAATCCAGCAGATTCCCGGTAATGATTCTTTCATTGTTGGCATCCAGCGAATTGGTAGCCTCATCAAGAAACACGAACGAAGGGTCCTTATAGAGCGCACGGGCGATAAAGATACGCTGTTCCTGTCCCCGGCTCAGCCCCACGCCTTCAGCCCCCACCATCGTCTGGTATTTCAAGGGCAGTTTCTCTATGAACTCTTCCAGGTTGGCCTGACGGGCGGCGGTCCGGAGACGTGTACGGTCTATATGCTTGTCCTCCACTGCTATATTCCTTGCCAGAGATTCGGAAAACACATGGCTGTCTTGCAGCACTACGCCGCAGCTGTGCCTCCACGATGTCATATCATAATCCTGCAAGGGAGTGTCTCCCAGGAAAATATTTCCGCTTGTAGGAGCAAAATAGCCCAGCAACAGTTTGACAAGGGTGGTCTTTCCACTTCCGCTTGCGCCCACGATGGCGGTGGTACGTTGTGCCGGAATGGTCAGCGTTATGTCATCCAGCACCTTGGCTTTGCCATGCAGGTTATATTTAAAATCCAGGTGTTCAATCCGGATATCCTTTCGGGAAATCTCCGGCTGTTCCGGTATCTCTTTCCCCGTTCTTTCCTCCGCCTTCCCATGAATCGCGCTGATACGCTCGATGCTTAGCCGCACATTCTGGAAATTATAGAGAAACTGCATCAGCTGTTCAATCGGGATGTTCAACTGCCCGATAATGAATTGCACGGCAAGCAGCATACCCAAAGTCATCTCCCCTTCAATGACAGAAACGGCGGCAATGACCGTCACAACCAGGTTCTTGGACTGGCTGATAAATATCCCGCCCGTCTGCTGGAACTGTTGCAGGCTCAAAGACCTCATCTGGATGTCAAGAAGCTCCTTTTGCAACGCCTCCCATTCCCCGGCGCGCCTTCCCTCGCCGCCTTGCAGCTTTATCTCCTGCATGAAAGTAAGGAGTTGGTATACCTTGTTGTTGCTGGCCGACTGTTTCTCGAAAATCATATAGTCAAACAACTTGCGTTTATGCAGGAAACACATGGTCCACAGGCCGTAGCCGATACTTCCCGCCAGAAAGACAAGGAACAGGAAGCTGTTATATGAAAACAGGACGCCCATGAATATGCACAAGACCATTACCGAGAACAAGACGGAGAGAACCTGTCCGGTAAGAAAATCCTGCACCCTGCGGTGATCGACGATACGCTGCAAAAGATCCCCGGTGGTCCTTGTCTCGAAGAATGAAATCGGCAGGCGGAACAGTTTGGCGAAGAAGTCGGTTATCAATGATATATTGACATGCATCCCCACAAACAGCAGAAGACGGTTGCGGACAAACTCCATGGCGGCAGAACCAAGCACAAGCACCAGCTGGCCGCCGAGAATAAGATAGACAAGCGGGATATTTTTATGACCGATACCTTTGTCGACCATCATTTGCGCAAGCAGCGGAAGCACCAGCTGTACGAGACTGCCGACAAGCAGGGTCAAGGCGACCGATGCAAATGCTTTTTTATAAGAAGCTATGTACCTCCATAAAAAACGGAAAGGGGACGGGACTTTTGGTTCCATGCCCGAAGAGAAGTCATAAAAAGCCTGTGTGGGTTCAAGTAACAAGGCGATTCCCTGTTCCCCGTCTCCCGCCCAACGCTTCAGGAAATCTTCTTTCCGGTATATGACCGTCCCTTTGGCCGGATCGGCAACATGATACTTATCCTTATGAATCCTGTACAGGACGACAAAGTGATTACGCTCCCAATGAAGGATACAGGGACACCATCCGGCCTGCAATTCGGACAAACCGACCGATACGGCAAATGTCCGGAATCCCAGGTCCTTCGCCGTCTCGCGAATGGCCTGCAAGGAAACCCCGTCAATCATGCAGCCGCATTGCTCGGAAAGGAAGTCAAGGGCATATTCCTTTCCGTAATGCTTGCAGACCATACGGAGACACGCCGCACCGCACTGCATGGAGTCATGCTGGTAGGACACCCTGAACCTCATGGGGCGACGTCTTGTTGTTCCTTGACGTAGGCATGGAAAGCGCCGAGCGTTATGTCATTCGCCTGGAAATACATACGTTCCATCTGTTCCAGAATTTCCGGATAATACTCCTTGATATACAGCAAGTCCTCTATCTGTTTCTCCTGTGCGTGCCGCAAGCTCCTGCAAATGGAACGGTCAGGTTCCTGAACCGCACCGTTCTTGATAAGCGCGGCGGTGCAGAGGGTACAGAAGCGGCCGGCCCAGCAGGAACGGCAGGACGGGCTGTCTGTCTTCTCAAAAAAATCACGGTACATTTGCCGGACGGCGGTACGGTTGATGCCCGACTTCACCTCACCGACAGGCATGGAGAAATCCGACCGTTCGCAGAGATGCAGGTTGCCGTATGTGTCAAGCAACAGATTGGTACGCCCGATATAGCATGAATTGAAATATCTGGCTTTGTGTGAGGGTGCGTCACCGACCTTGGTCAGAATGGCGTACACATACCGCAGCCACGCGCTGATCAGGGGATCACGAAGAATATACTGGTACCGTTCCTCCGGAGAGAGGCCCTTTCCATAAAGTTCCTTGATCCGCTCCCGGATATTGAACTGCGCCAGTTGCTTGTCCGTCTTCTTGCTTTCACTGTAATCGCTGAATTCCAGGTAGGAAAACTGGCGGACCCCGCCATAACAACCGTTCAGGCTACGCCCCTCAAAGTATCTGCCGACTTTGTCATGGTCATATTCGGGAGCCAGCACGGCCTGTATGTGTACATGGTTCAGCAGGTACTCTTCCGAAACCTCACGGATCATGTCAAGGGCACGCTCCACGACCGTTCCCGTACCCTGCCCGTTTTTGAACACACGATACTTGTCATTCTCCTCCGGCGGACCGTCGAAGCTGATGGCGAGGGTGAAATGATACCGTATAAAGAATTCCACCATCTCCCGTGTCAGCAGCGTGGCATTGGTCGTTATGTGGAATACGACCTTCTCCGCAGGTATATGATGTTCCTCCCAAGGAAGCGAGAGCACATATTTCACCAACGGTTCCAGCAGGGAAAAACGCAGAAGCGCCTCTCCGCCGTAGAAACTGACGGCGGGAGGATTCCGTTTCAGGAACAGCGTCCTGTGTTCCGGTTCCACCTTGCGGAAAACACGTGTGTATTCATGGAAATAATCCGAAATGGCTTTCCGGGCATCCTCCTCTTTCAAGTGATGGGAGGCGTGCATTTTTCCTTGTCCGCGTTGCTCGTTGATTGTATAGGGGCAATACCTGCAACGCAGATTGCAGGTATTGGTCATCTCTAGTGTCAGTTTTTTGGGAATGGCTTCCTCCTCCCATTGTTGCCATAACTGTTCCTCACCACGCATTCCGGAAGGTGTCCTCGCTTCCAAGGGACCCGGAAGCAGGATGCCGTTTCCGTTAAGACGGGCGATGAAAGCGGCGGCACCGGAAGGGAAGGAGGCCGGGCAAGGCTCTCCTTCAGAAGTTCCATACGACGCCATGTATTCACAGACAAGGTTCTTCTCAGTCTCGGACAGCGACAGGAACATATTCGCTCTGCCGTCATATAAATAACAGGACGCCCCGTCAACTGTGAACAATTTGACCAGGGGAAACTTATTCGTTTTTTGTTTTTCCATAGTGGCTAATCTGTTTACAAAGCATCGTACAATGCAGGAATCAATCCCAGTCTCTTGACCACCAGTTGAAATCTACACCGAAAGCGGAGTCATCGGTATAGCAACCGCAGTAGCATACACACTCTTCAGACCCGGCGGCTTTCCCGCCTTTCGTCTTTTCCAACTGTTCCGAAGTGACCGTCTTGTCTTTCAGGTCTTCCGGACGGATACCTAGTTTGGCAATCTGTTTTCCCATAGCCTTTAAAATTGGAGTTAGTTCATACTTGCAACATTTCACTCCTTTAAAATATTGCAATGCCGATATGGCTTACCGGTTATTCAAATCCCACAGCCGCGATACAGACATTCGTTTTTCCTGATAAATCACAGCTCTATAATTCATTTTTGCAATCTGTTTTCAAATATACAGATTCCATTCAAAAACACAATATTTTTCTTAGAAAAAGATAGGATAAACGTAATGAATTATTTTTCATTAACATCTTAGCTTCTATATGATTCCGGAAAGGAATCCGTTACCAACCGCATAATCAAAATATATGGACATTTAAAGAACCAGGTATGACAAAGGAACCGGGAACAGGCAACCATGATAGCGGTACAAGGCAGGTGCTTCCAAAGCCTCTTCCTTTCGTATCGGACTGACTGCCGCCGGATTCAGAGAAACTGTCTCCAGGCATGTTCCGGCTGTCCTTCGTTTTTCTTTCTTTTCACCGGCAATACATTTCCGTCATTGCCGATATATTGGTCCATCAGCTCCTCAATCAGGCTTTTATTCTCCACCTGGGATGAAATCAGTTCAAACATATCCGTTTCCCGGATGGCATGCAAGGTGACGGCAGCCCGGCGTTTTTTCTCCTCGTTCATTTGGGCGCCATCCAGATTAAGCAGCACATCGCCGGCATTGAGCAGGTCATCGGACGTGATTACCGGAGTGATACCTTCCGTGCCGGGAGCCTGTTCGTCCAGCCTTTCCTGTTCCTCTTTCAACAGTCTCATCTCTTCCAGGGGGAGCCCGCACTCCACCTCATTCTCCGGCACCGCCTCTTCCTCTCCGAGATAATCGTTCCCGGTTTCCAACGGCTGGCTCATGTAGGGGGCGGCAAACGTACCCGCGTTTTCGTCCAGATAGACAAATCGGGTAGCCCCCATCACATCGCCCGGTCCTGTACCGCACGATGTTCCCTCTTCCTCATTCTCCTTTTTCCCGGGGGTATAGAGCAGCCCGCAAATCTTACGGATCCGTTTTTTCTGATTCCATAACTTGTATAACAAGTAGCCGGCACAGCCGATCCTTACTGACAAATAAACTATTTCTTCCATTCCAAAGGGTTTTGATTTGCTTCCTGGTTATATATTTCATTGATAACATCCTGATATCTTTCCAGGTGGTCCGACAGAACACTGCCTAAAAACATGGGAACTGACATATCCGGCGCAATGACAGGCAATAATTTGGCAACAGTCCTGTACAAAGCATCGTGAATATAGGTCTGCCTTCTTGAACCGGACAGTCTCTCTTTCAGAAACCGTCGCCGGTATTCATCCGGACCGGACGCCTCATCCGTGGATTTTCTTATCTGCTGTTTGGGAGAACCGGCGGAGTTCTTCTCCTGCTTCTCTTGGGAAGTGGCAGGCCGGCTTTTTGTTTCCGGAGCCTCAGCGGGAGAAGCCATTTTGTCCAATGCTGTTACATCCCCGGCCATCATACGTTTCAATGCCTCCTCATCCACCTGGTAATCCGTTCTTCTTTTGGTAGCCATGATTGTTCTTATTGAAGTTTCAGTATGGTTTCTATCTCTGTTGCCAGCAAGTCCAGATTGCTGCCCCTCAATGCGGAAGGGGTTGGAGGGAACAAGGTGCTGCGAAAGAAAAATCCCTTTATCCCGAAGTCTTTATTGTAGCGTTCCGCACTGGGAATGACGGTTTCCATCGCCGGCAATTTCAGCGAGCGGAAAATTTCAGTGTAGCTGTTATACAGGTCTTTGGACACACGTTTGTCCATCCGGTTCCAGAACATATAGATGCCACGCAAGGGCACATCCTTATGACGGTACATGTATTCCCGGATGGCAAGGACAAAAGCCATGCTGCTCCGCATAACCATTCTTTCCTGTGTGACGGGAGTGAATACATAGTCCATATTGATTACGGACCGGAAGACACCGGGCACATTCACAGTTCCGGGGAGGTCAAAAAGGACAAGGTCATAGTCCAGTCCCGATTTTTCAAGGAAACGGCCGGCAGTTTCCCGGGCTTCCTCCGGAGTGGAGTTCAGGATGCTGTAGGCTTTCCTTCCGCTTGTCCCGAACTGTTCCACCAGCTGGTTTTGCAAATGCACGTTCTTTTCAATGGTCCCCACTTCCCAGTCCCGCATGGTGCTGATACTGTGCTGCGGATAATCGCAATCCACCACAAGCACGTTATATCCCTTCAGGTAATGGAAGTAACTGGCGAGCAAGACGGTGAACGTGGATTTTCCCACACCGCCCTTCTGGTTGCTCAAAGCGACAAATAAAGGTTCCTTCTTCATAGGCTTGAATTTAGAGTGTATAATTTGGTTTCATATCTGTCCGGATATGTTTTTCCTGTTTCATTACATGACAATGCATCCGTCGGTATATGGCAATGACGCACTGCCTGCCCGCTTGCATGAATACATTGCGTACCCTATTGCACCAATGTATTGCCGGTTACCGGAGGGTATTACCATATAAGGTGCATTGCATTCATGTAATACGGAGTCCAATGCAACCCGTACTGTATTGCATTCATGCAATGTAACCCGCCATGCAGGATCACCGTGCAACATGTATGGCAATGTACCTACAGGGATGATATTGCATCCGTGCCATGTACCGCCTGTGGCAGGCAAGCAATACACCTTACAGGACAATGTTCCAATGTATGCCCTCATGCACTGTGCCAAAAGTAGCGGCTATTTTTGAGACTTCCGCCAACATTTCCCCGGCCTGACATCAGATGTCGTCAGATGTCATTAAATGTCATATAAAATACTATTTACCAACCAGTTAACACTATCTAATTTTGCAAAATCAAAATCCGTCAATGGAGAGGAACATGCTTCATCGGACCACAGCACGCCGTGAACGTCGCGCAGCAATCCGACGAAGGAGGATTCTCTGTTCAAACGAACAGAGCAAGTTGTGTCCTTGTCCGACAAAAAGTCTTTTGTCCGACAAGGACCAACTTGCCCGCCCCCGGGCGGGGGAATCCGCTCCAAAGTCGCGGATTCTGGAAAAGAAAAAAAGTACAAACCAACAATCTCATGCATTATGGAGAAAACAACAGGGACAAGGACAGGCAGGAAACCCAAGAATGACCCGGCGGACCGCAAGTACAGCTTCCGCCTGAACGCCGAGGAGAACACCAGATTTGAAAGGCTGCTGGCGGATTCCGGGGCCAGAGACCGCACGCTGTTCATCAAGAAATCCATCTTCTCGGGACAGATAAAGGTAGTGAGAATCGACAAGGCGACCATGGATTACTACATCAAGCTGACCGAATTCCACAAGCAGTTCCAGGCAATAGGCAACAACTACAACCAGGTAGTACGTGCCTTGAAGAACAATTTCGGGGAGAAACGGGCGATGTCACTGCTCTACAGGCTGGAGAAGCTGAGCGTCGAGCTGATGCTTCTCTGCAAGAAAATCACGGCACTCACCCAGGAATACGAGCGGAAATGGTTGCAAAGATAAGTCATGGCGCCAGTCTGTACGGGGCACTGGCCTACAACCATAACAAGGTGGCGACCGGGGCGGCGGGGATTCTTTCGGGGAACCGCATGATTTCCGACCGGCTGGGATTGCCAAGTGAAGACATGCGCCTGGCATTGCTCTCTTTCGAGAACTACCTGCTGGCAAACCGCAACACGGAGAAGCCCGTCCTGCATATCTCGCTCTCCCCGGCACCGGAAGACAGGCTGACCGACGACCAACTGGCGGAACTTGCCGACCGGTATATGCGGAAGATGGGCTATGGAGACCAGCCTTATATCGCCTACAAACATGCCGACACCCACAATGCCCACATCCATATCGTCAGTGTCTGTGTGGACGAACAAGGGAAAAAAATCAGTGACTCCTACGAGCACCGCCGTTCCATGACCGCCTGCCGGGAGCTGGAAGCGGACTTCGGCCTGCGCAACGGTGCGGACACGGAGAAACGGAATCCGAAAGCGGAACTGAAAAAAGTGGATGCTTCTCTGGGGGATGTCCGCCATCAGATCGGCAACACCCTCAAGGCGGTGCTGGAAAGCTACCGTTTCCAGACCTTCGGGGAGTATAGCGCCCTGCTTTCCACCTTCAATATCGAGGCGAAACAGGTCAGGGGGGAATACCACGGCGTGCCTTACACCGGCATTGTCTATGCCGCCACGGATGATGCCGGCAAGGTGGTCAGCCCTCCGTTCAAGAGCTCCCGCTTTGGAAAACGTTTTGGCAACGAACAGCTGGAAAAACGGATGCTTCTCAACCTGAAGGCGCTCAAGGAAGGGGAATGGGCTCCCTCCATACAGGCGGACATTGCCCGCGCCTTGCAACAGGCTGACTCACGGCAACGGTTTGTGGAACTGCTCGGACAGAAACGTATCGGCGTGGTGTTCCGGGAGAATGAACAGGGACGCATCTACGGCGTCACCTTCATTGACCACGACCGCAGGGAGGTGTTCAACGGCTCACGCATGGGCAAGGAGTTTTCCGCAAACGTGTTCAACGACTATTTCAGGTGGCTGGACGGCATCCCTGAAAATGACCGGAACGGACATACGGCAGTGGAACTCTGGCAGCATCACCGGCACAAGGCGGGCCCGGAAAGCGCGCTCGAGCAGGCGGCGGGTATCCTCTCCCTGGAAACCAACCCAAGGGATTACGAGGAGGAGGCTTTCGCACGCCGTATGAAAAAGAGGAAGAAAGCCAAACGCAAATCGCGCGGCATTTAAACGGAAGACAATTTTCAAAAACCATTTATCCCCATCCCTATGCAACAGGAAGACGATTTGAGGGCACTTGCCAAAATCATGGAATTTGGCAGGGCAGTGAGTATTTTTCTTTTGGTGGTGCACGTCTATGTGTACTGCTATCCGAGTATCACCGCATGGAACCTGAACCTGGAGGTGACAGACCGGATTCTGGTGAATTTCAACAACACGACCGGCATTTTCAACTGTATCCTCTGGACCAAGCTGCTGGCTGTGACCTTACTGGCAATATCCTGCCTGGGTACACATGGAGTCAAGGGTGAAAAAATCACCTGGCCCAAAATCTACGCGGCGCTGGTAGCCGGATGCGTGCTGTTCTTTCTGAACTGGTGGCTGCTTGACCTGTCCCTACCGCACATGACAAGCACCATACTGTACGTCGTAACACTTACCGCAGGTTACCTCGGCCTGCTGATGGCGGGGTTGTGGATGAGCCGGCTTTACAGGCATAACCTGATGGGCGATGTGTTCAATATCGAAAACGAATCCTTCCGGCAGGAAACCCGGTTATTGGAGAACGAGTATTCCGTCAACCTGCCCACCAGCTTCCGCTTTCAGGGGAAACAGCATGACGGATGGATCAACGTGGTAAATCCCTTCCGTGCCACCATCGTGCTGGGAACGCCCGGATCGGGCAAGTCGTATGCCGTGGTAAACAACTACATACGCCAGATGATTTCCAAAGGATACAGTTGCTACATCTACGACTACAAGTTCGACGACCTCTCCACCATCGCTTACAACACGTTGTTGAACAACATGGACAAGTACAAAGTCAAGCCCCGGTTCTATGTCATCAACTTCGACGATCCGCGCAGGTCACACCGCTGCAATCCCATCAATCCGGAATTCATGACGGATATCTCCGACGCGTATGAGGCGAGTTACACGATAATGCTCAACCTCAATCGCACCTGGATTGAAAAGCAGGGCGATTTCTTCGTGGAGTCACCCATCATCCTGCTTGCTGCAATCATCTGGTACCTAAAGATTTACAAAAACGGCATTTATTGTTCCTTTCCGCACGCGGTGGAACTGCTCAACAAGCCTTATTCAGATTTGTTTACCATCCTGACCTCGTATCCGGAGTTGGAAAACTACCTTTCCCCCTTCATGGATGCCTGGAAAGGGGGCGCCCAGGACCAGCTCCAGGGCCAGATCGCTTCGGCAAAAATCCCCCTTACGCGCATGATTTCCCCACAGTTGTATTGGGTGATGACAGGTAACGATTTTTCGTTGGACATAAACAACCCGAAAGAGCCCAAGCTGCTTTGCGTGGGCAACAATCCGGACAGGCAGAACATCTACTCGGCGGCGCTTGGACTATACAATTCCCGCATCGTCAAACTCATCAACAAGAAAGGGCAGCTCAAGAGTACTGTCATCATAGACGAGCTGCCGACCATCTATTTCCGTGGATTGGACAACCTCATCGCTACCGCCCGAAGCAACAAGGTGGCGATCTGTCTCGGCTTTCAGGATTTCAGCCAGTTGAACCGCGATTACGGTGAAAAAGAGTCGAAGGTCATCCAAAACACGGTAGGCAATATTTTCAGCGGTCAGGTGGTTGGAGAAACCGCGAAGACGCTTTCCGAACGTTTCGGCAAAGTGCTCCAGCAGCGGCAGTCCGTTTCCATCAACCGCCAGGATGTATCCACCTCCATCAGCACACAGCTTGACTCGCTCATCCCGGCTTCCAAGATTGCCAACCTGTCCCAAGGCACATTTGTCGGAGCCGTTTCCGACAATTTTGGTGAAAAGATAGACCAGAAAATATTCCATGCTGAAATCATTGTGAACCATGCCAAAGTCAGCGCGGAAGAAAAGGCTTACCAGAAAATCCCTGTCATCAACGAGTTCAAGGACAAGGATGGAAATGATATCATGATGCAGCAGATACAGCGCAACTATGACCGGATTAAATTAGATGCCCAGGCAATCATCAACGAGGAAATGGACCGAATCAAAAGTGATCCGGAGTTATGCAAGCGATTGGGGTTGGATGATGAAAAATCATCAAAGAAGAAAGAATGATTCATCTTCCCTTAAATCTCCATGAAGTGTGTGGGAAACGATATAAAAGCTTCCCTCACACTATTATTGCTTTGTATGATAATGCCTATATGACAGGGGTTTGACAATACATTTCAGGATAGACAATCAAGTAATCTTCCGTAAACAGGCTTTTATCAAAAAAGCAAAATTGAATAGCAGGACATACATCTATAAATGCCTTGTTCCGGTTGTTGAATCTGAACAGAGAAGATTGGATGTACGAGTTCGGCAAAGTACACAAAGGATTGACCCTGATAGCTTTGTAGAGAGTCGAGAACTGGGTAAATTGTTTCAGGTATGCAATAATTTCAGGAACGTAAACAGTTGACTTGTGCCACTTTTTAGTGATGATTTCCGAACATCTTTTCATCTCTATCAGATGCTCTGGTCTTCCAACCAAATCAAATACCTTTTCTAATTTGTCATCACAAGCTGACTGGCAGATTATATACCCACTGTCCTTATAGCAAAGATTTCCCCACCAATGGGCGAGCTCTATAATTGTATCCCAGAAATAATAGCCTTCTCCAAGCCATGCGTTTTTATTCGTACAAATGAACGGCCCATGTTGTTCCACATAGTCAGGGTTCTCTCTGTCTTCAACGGTCTGATATATGATTCTGTTCATTGAAGGCTTCTTACTTTAAGACCGTATTTCTCCTTAGTTCACGTTCTAACAACGATACATTCAGTGTGGGTATCATTATCGGAGCTACGTTTGCTTGTAATGTTATAGTACTTACAAAAGCACGTACATAAGGGAAAATGATAGCAATGCTGTTCGCATAAAAATAAGAAGGGATGGTATCGGTCTGTACCATGTCCCCAAAAGAAAAGACGGCTTTAAGTTTGATGTTTATAACCTCAAAGTCAGTATTTTCTTTCTTATATGAAGCCTTGAATACCAGATTTAATACATATTGTCTTTCTCTCTGAAAATAGATGCCGGATGGTTCTATTTTCAAATCGAAGATACATTGGGGTGGAATATTCTCCAAGTTAAGCATTACTTTGACTACGGAGTAATTTTTTAGTGAAAAAACGGCTTGCTGCATTATGATGTATTTTAATGTTTTATACTGCCATAGGTAAATATGAATCAGACCCGAAATCCTGGGATATAGGGGATTCTACATTCACTCTGGATGTTGGATGGCTTCCGTAGATGCCATCTACAATTTCATTGTGTAAGGCATTCTTTTCACATTCTTCAATAAATTGATTGATTTCAGGTCCATAAGCATACTTGCTGTGTATAGCTTCCCAATCTTTTTGTAATTGTTCTTCTGGGGTATTGCTGAAATATTCCAAAAGTTCTTCTGATAAACGTTTCATCTCAATCATTTATTAAATATATACTATTGCAAATATAGTAATTTATTCTATTGGTATGGCTAAAGTCATCACTTTTAATACCAATAGCAACAATCAATTCACTATCATAACAATATTTAAGACAAAGTTCTTAAGCAATATTACTATTACACGCAGCATCGTTAGTTCTTTCATCTACTTCCCAAACTCCACAACAACCTCCACAACCTCTCCACGTTCTCTCCGCACATCCAACACCCATGCAGGAATCCCATGTCCGAAACAGCATTGGATAAACTCCATCCCGATAAACACTCCCATATCTGAGTTTCCGGCATTATGTTTGTCCTTATTGCTAAACGTGACGGTTCCTTTCATCTCCTCATTCCTTCGTTTACGGTATTGCATCTCCTTTTGGAACATCATAGTAACTTCACCTCTGACAATCTGCACCTGTTGCCCTCCGGCTTGTAAGAATTGCAAATAACTCTCCAGCAGATCTTCTGGACATCCGCTATGAGACAACACGTTTTTTACGCTATGTATCTGAATCAAATTTTCCATCATTTTTTATTTGGCAATGATAATCTTTTTATCCTTAACAACAAGCGTATCCTTTCCACCATTATTCATCAAATTCACATTCTTCAAGTCTATCCGGCTATTAGAAATGGAGAACTCCTGATGAATCGTATCATTCCGCAAAAAGTGAATGTCCTGCTTATACAGGTTCGGAATGGAAAAGAACAGGGTGATAATCCCGATGAAACACAGCACCATCAATACCGTAAAGGTCACAAACCACCGCTGATATTTACGGTCTTCCACAACCTTCACCTCAATGGGCAATGGAGATTCCTGATAGCTCACCCGTTTCTGTTTCCATGTTACTCTGCAACGTAGGTGCGGAAACTCATGCAGGCTGAACAACTCTGGCAGTTCCTGCAAGAAATGCAGGTATTGTTTGGTTTCCATCAACACTTCCAACTCCACAGTTACACGGATTACACTTCGTTTCATTATCTTGGGTTTCCCCGATACACCTGTAGGTTTGGCAACATTGACAGGACGGATATCCGAAGCCCCGTTATCCATACTCATGGCAAGTTCCACTCCGATACTACCCAAAGAGGGAGCATCCGTAGGATGATTGCCGAAAGGTGAAGAACTCTTTCGTTCTCCTTCCATGCCCTCATATTCTGCTATCAAGTCCGCTATCTCACGTACTTCGGTCACGGTTATTTTCTTCGCTTCTGCATCGGCAAAGGTTTCCACTTTAGCTTTGACTGTATCAGTCAGAAAGGCTTTTATCTTGTCTTCGCTTTTCTTATGGATAAGGTAGCTGGGATACTTCTTCGTGAAATTCCGAGCTACGTTTTCCATATAATCTATTGTGTAATCACAACTATGCTCAATAGATAAAAAGAAAATAGAAGATAAATGATACACATTCAAATTTGTCATACAATTTAATCTAAATATTTTATTTTTTTCCCAATTATTTTTCTTAGCCAATGAGGAGTATACTCTTTGCTTCTTGGAAAATCCTCAATCAATCCTAATATCCAATCTGGATTTTGAAGGTAAACAGGCATACGCTCAAAATTATCATAATTAAAATCTAAAGTATATGAACTATTATCGCTTACCAATACTTCTATTTGAAACCATGCCCCTTCTTTTTTTCTATTTTCATACATGCTTTTCCGTATATTTCTAAGCATATTACAAATCTGATTTTCAGCTATTCTATTTAAGTTTACTTTATCTCCATTGGAATAAGATATATTTAACATGTCTACAAGACATGATGTGAAACTTATTTTGATACATTCTTCTTTCTTCTTAGAAGGAATTAATTCTAAAATAATTGATGTAACTTTGTCAAACAACAAATAAATTTCTTGATTTAACTGATTACGAGCAGGTATTATGATATTATTTTTAACATCTTTTTTGTGATAGATTAATGGAACAAATTCATTATCAGGAAATTTACAAACAATCTTAACCATTTCTAAATACCATAACCAATATGACTTTCTTTTACTGACATCCACATTTTTTTGCTTCACAAAGGGATTACTTCCCGAAATAATTAGTTCAGCCCAAAAATCTGGAGTCCATACTTCAAAATCATATTTATCATCATCACTACCATCATATTCATCTATATCCAAAATAAAAATAGCATCTGTTGCTATATTAATGCATAATGACAATATCATCCTACCTAAAGCATTATATTCTGTTAAGTATTCCTTGTATTTATTGAATAATAATTCAAATTGTTCCTTTTTACCATTATCATTATACAAATACTCTTTAGCCTCAAACAAGAGGCTGTAAAACAATTCATTTTCTGCAAATTCTTTACTATTCTCCCGCTTAACTTGCAATACACAATTATAAAAAATTTTATTAACAATCGCGTAACTATTTATAGATTTCATCAACTGAACACGAGAGTTTAAGGATAAATGCCCTGTTGGACTTTCCTCAATTTCTTTTTTAAGCTTATCGTAAAAAATATCTACATTTTTCATTATCTATTATAATTTATTCTGTTATTATTATGTTAGGATTATCAGAATCAGGACTGAATTCAAGCGTTATACCTGGTGGCGTTGTCACATATATAGTTCTACCAGAATCTGTTGCAACTTTCTGTATAAATTTCAAACAGCACTTACACATTGTACGACTCACACCTATAGCAACTTCTTCTTTCTGAATTACTAACATTTGTTTTTCTGCATGTGAGGCACTTCCACTACCTGCCACACCATTATCCAAAAAAGGATTCTCATGCAAAACATGTTCTAGGGAATTAGCCCCATTTATAATTTGCAAGACAGGAACGTCTTTTACATTTTTTACTTGTTGCCTAAACTTGTTACTTATTCTTTTTGTGCTATAACCACTAACTGTTACTATACCATCAGAACATATAGTCCTAGTACTATTACTTTTAGGCAACAAAGTTGCAATCTTCTCAGCTCTCTTCCAAGCATCTTTTGACTGTATAATTAATTTATTTCTATCTAAATTTTCATCTATAACGGTATCCTTAGGTATATTTACTTCCTCTTTTCTACAAAAGTTATTATCATTTTTTTTACTCTTAGAGTTTGCTTTTTGAGTAATATTTATAGAACCATTACTTACCTTCCAAACCTTCTCCCTCACCTCCAGATTATTCCTCTTGATAATCCCCGGCGACAAATACACCACCATCATCATCGGAGCGTTCCCGACACTCATGTATTCCTCTATTTTCACGCAATAGCAATCCCAGAACCGGAAAATATCCGCAACCTCCACCTCATTATAGATAAAATGGATTTCCCCGTCCTGCATCATCCCTCCATTCAGCCAGTCATAAAAAAACGCCTCGTCTCCGCTGCATTCAAACGCAAGCGTAATCAAATCCCCCTCGACCGGCAGATTCTCCCTGTTGCCGATTTCTTCACAAACCTGTATATGCAGCTGGATGATTCTTCTCAGGTTCGAATCATCATGGTGTTGGATATGGCAACGATAATTGTAATAAAGTATCGGAATTTCTTTGCCACGAATTTTCAATATAGCTTGATAAATCATGATAATAAAATTTCAAGTAATCAACTATGGTAACAAATCACGACTAATCCAATAATAGGCCTGCCCGTTGGACTGGAACGCCTTGCCGGCAGCCTCATCCAGCAGTTTTTTCTTTTCCTTGAAATACTCAATCAGCCCGTCCAGTTCCACGTCCGTAATCATCTCCTTTTTCCGTAAGTCCTTGACACGGTAAACCTCGAAGAACGGATAATCCACAGGGCACGATGTGAACCGTTGCAACGCTTCCGACAAAGGCATGTTCAGGAAATCCCTTCTTCCCGTCTTGCAGTACTTGTCCCTGTTGCGTTCCGAAAGCAGATGCCTTACCAGTTGCCTTCTCACACGGCGCGTCGGGGCATATTCCGGTATGTTCAGGCTGTCCGTCTTCACACGTATGGTAGCCTCCTCTGTATCTGCCGGCAGATAATCGTCCGGGCAGTTGCAGATATCGGTCTTCGCCTGCTTTTTCTTTCTGACCGCCTCATATTTATAGTCCAGAACCAGCTTGGCGGGCACTTCCACATACTTTCTCAGCCGCTTGAACTCCTCTTCATTGACGAGCAGGTAATAGTCCGTTACGGACGAAAGCGAGTCGGGCAATACGACAGGCTCTGCCGGCAGTTTCCATCCCGGCTCGATACCCGGCAGGACAGACAATATCGGTTGTACGCCTGACCTGCGGATATGATAGTAGTCCACCAGCGTCGAGTCAAGTTTATACCGGTGGGTTCCCACCTCCTCAAACGCCCTTGTCAGGCTGTTGCCCAACAGCGTATTGTCAAACTTCACCTGCAACAGCATGGAGTCCACGGCGGTAGTCAGCCCCTCCAGCTCCAGCGACTCGTTTTTCTGCGGAAAGACAAGCCATCCCTGTGTCATGCTCCGGTTCGGAAAGTCCAGGCAATACGTATTGTGGTTCACCTCCGCATATTCGTTTCCGTTCCGCAGCTGTTCGGGATACACAATCAGTTCCCGTTTCTTCCGGCTGATGCGTGGAGCCGAGCAGTCTATCATGTTCCCGATTTGCAGCACGAAATTGTTGAAGTTGTCCGGTTCTCCGCCGTAAAGCTGGAACCCCAGCAACCGGCAGTTATTCTCCACCAGCCGGTCCACCAGAGTGGAATCCGCCCATTCGCTGTTGAACCCCTTGTCACCTACCACCACCAGGACATTGCTCTCGTCCCGGCATTTGTTGAACAGTTCCACCCCTGTGCGGACACCCGACCAGCTGCCGAATCTTCCGTAAACAGGTTTCAGTCTTTCCGCGTTCCGTGCCTTGTCCGACAGAAAGTCCAGAAATTCCATATAGTCGGGAGTCAGTTTGCAGATGGGATCTTCCCGGCTGTCCGGCTCGTTGAAAGTGAGCACGGCGCCGAACTTGAAGGAGAAACTCTCATCGTTCGCCAGCTGGGACTGCAACCCTTGGATGGCATTCACCACGGCGGGAAACTGTTCGATGGCCTTATCCTTTCCTTCCAGGACAAACACGAGGTTTATTTTTTGCAGGTCCTTTTCTATCTTGTTCTTGAAGGTTCCGTAATAAATCGGATGGCCGTTCACGTTCAGCACATAGCTTTCCCGTTTGTCAATGACCGGCATCGGCACATGCGTTCTGAAACAGAACGCCGTATCATTGTGCCGGTAGGACAACACCGGACTGTACCGGATGGCGGGATGCCGCCCGGCAAACTCCCGTA
>ULQD01020681.1_pt1 | contig 23228 bp, 10 predicted proteins | sample 1954121 | NCBI WGS metagenome assembly ULQD01 (sample SAMEA4835646, study PRJEB28245) | human gut metagenome | biome: gut microbiome; material: fecal sample | place: Denmark | collected 2008 | reverse complement strand
TATGCCTCTGTTTTGCAATAAACATGATGGCGCAAACAAAAGCAGTAACGGGGGTGGTGGTAGATGCCACCGGTGAACCCATTATCGGAGCGAGTGTCCTGGAGATAGGGACAACAAATGGTACAATAACTGATGTCGATGGTAACTTTACTATCCAAGTGCCTGTGGGGGCGAAACTGGAGGTAAGTTATATAGGCTACAAAACACAGCAAATTGTAGTGGGGGCGTCAAACACCTACAAGGTTGTTTTAAAAGAAGATGCTGAAATGCTGGATGAGGTCGTGGTGACCGGTTATGGAATGAGTCAGAAACGTTCGTTGATGACGAACTCTATTTCGAAGTTGGACGATAAAGTGTTGCAGAATGCGGCTATGAGTAATGCGGCCCAATCCTTGCAGGGGACTGTCAGTGGGCTGCGTGTGACAAATACTTCGGGTAAACCGGGTAGTTCGCCCAATATCGTTTTGCGTGGTGGTGCTTCCATAAACAAGAATCTGGAAGGTCCGTTGGTCGTGGTGGATGGCCTTGTGCGTTCCATGGATGATATCAATCCTTCGGATATTGAATCCATACAGGTGTTGAAAGATGCGGCTTCCACAGCTATTTATGGTGCCCGTGCCAATAATGGTGTGATTCTGGTGACAACCAAGAAAGGGGTGGAAGGCAGAACACAGATTACTTACAAGTTCAAAGGCGGTGTGAACTTTGCGCGTGAAGGATATAAATATCTGGATGCCGGTGACTATTTGTATTATCAACGTTTGGGATGGCAGCGTACCAATGGCGGTACAAGTATGGAGAACCAGAAAGGTTTTGGAGTTAACTCCGGAGTGGATCTGGCTTTCATGACAGAGGCCAACAAGCATTTATTGAATGAAGGATGGCAATTTATGGCGGACCCTACAGATCCTGATAAAACTTTGATTTTTAGAAATCATGCCGGTGAACTGCATGACCTGACTTTCCGTAATGCCGCGTTTACCCAAGATCATTATTTGAATCTGTCGGGAGGTAATGACAAAGGAACATTTTCTTCATCTTTGGGATACTATTCAGAAGATGGTCAGATTATTTCCACCAATTATCAGCGTGTGAATGGAACTATCAACGGCTCGTATAAATTGTTACCTATTTTGACAGTGAATGCCGGTGGTAGTTTTTCATGGTCCAAGATGCCCGATTTATGGACTTACGATCTGAAAAGCCCTTGGAATGGAGAAACGGGAGAGTATGAGTTGTTCTATCGTACTATGAGTATGTTTCCCACTTGGAACCCGTGGAATGAGGATGGAAGTCCTGCTGCCGGATGGAGTAATCAGGATGGTAATCCTTATTATTGGAAAGATAAGCTGACTCGTTCTACGACGAACCGTAAGACTTCGTTTAATATTGGTTTTGCTTTAGAAATTATTCCGCAGCAATTGTTTCTGAACGGAAACAGCTCTATGTATTATACCGATTATCAGTTTGAATTGTTCGAAAAGAAGTATCAGCAGATAGGTCAGGCTCCTAACACCAATCGTAATGCTTCGCAAACAAATACAAAAGTATTTCAACAACAACATGCATTGACTTTGGAATATAAAAAAGGTTTTAGCGGACATAATATCAATGCTATGCTAGGTGGCGAGTATTTTGATTATCAATATCAGAACTTGGAGGCGCGTGTCTCCGGTGCTCCTACAGATGATATACCTACTTTGAATGCGGGTACTAATCGTACTTATACTACTTCCATCAAGACCGGTTATCGTATTCTTTCCGGTTTTGCCCGTGTTAATTATGATTATAATTATCGTTATATGGTGTCGGTGGTAGCCCGTTATGACGGTATCTCTAAACTATCTGACAATCGTTGGGGATTCTTTCCGGGTATATCCGCCGGTTGGAATGTGCATGAGGAAGCTTTCTTTAAAGATTCAAAGTTTGCGGAAGTAGTATCCTTGATTAAACCGCGTATCAGCTATGGGTTGAACGGGAATGTAAATGGTATTGGTAACTTTGATGTATATGGTAAATACGGTTCGGTGGGTGCTTATAATGGTAATCTGGGTTATTTGAATACCGGAGTGGTTAATAGTAAATTGCGTTGGGAAAAGAGTCATACGTTTGAACTGGGTCTTGATCTGGGCTTTTTCAATAATCGGGTTCACATGATTATGGACTATTATAACCGTACGACTTCCGATTTGCTGACTGATGTGAATTTGCCGGAATATACGGGATTCCCTTCGTTCAAGACGAATCTGGGTACTATCAGTAACCGTGGCTTTGAATTGGAAGCCAAGGTGAATCTGCTGACAAAGAAGGACTGGTCATGGGATGTCACCGCTAATACTTCGTTTGTGAAGAATATGGTGAAGAAGCTGCCTTTTAATGGGAATGCGAACAACCGTCAGGGGGGTGAGCAGATATGGGATCCAAAATCCAACTCATTGGTTTGGGTAGGCGGTATTCAGGAAGGAAAAAGCTTGGGTGATATCATTGCTTATAAACAAGTACGTATCTTGCGTGACTGGGATGATGTGAGAAACCATGCCGGTGATTTTGTGGATGAAGTTGCCAACCTGTATGGGCCGAATAAAGCTGCCGAATATGCAGGAAAGCCGGGATGGAAGCCTATTGAGCCTGGAGATGTATTGTGGGATGACAAAAATGGTGATAACATAATAAACTCATACGACCGTCAGGTGGTGGGTAATATCTATCCGAAATGGACCGGTGGTTTTTCTACCACGCTGAACTATAAAAACTGGTCTTTGTATGGTCGTTTTGACTATGCGGTAGGTCATACCATTTACAATGATTTGAAAGCAAGAATCTTGGGGCAGTATAACGGGTCGTTCAATTTGATTACGGATGTCAGAAATTCGTGGTCTGAAAACAATACGGAAACTAGTATCCCTAAGTTTTATTGGGCTGACCAGAATGCGAAAAAGAACATTACCCGTTCCAATAATGGTACAACGAATCTGAACAATAATAACTCTACTTTCTATGAAAAGGGGGATTATTTGTGTCTGCGTGAGGTAACCTTGAGTTATAAATTCCCGAAGAATCTTATAAATAAGGTGTTCTTGACCGATGCGTCCGTGTATGTTACGGGACAGAATTTATTCTATATTACCGGATATGACGGAACCTCTCCGGAACCGGTTATGGATATTCAGGCAAATGGTCGTGGTGGTATAGACAATGGACGTTATCCTACACCAAGAACCGTTTTGTTTGGTTTACAATTGTCATTTTAATATGTAAAAAAGAGAAAGTATGAACATAAAAAAGGTAATATTGGCTTTTGCCGCATCGGCTATGTTGGCCGGTGGATGTACTTCGTTGGATATGGACCCGGTGAGCGATATCACTGACTTGAATTACTGGAAAACTCCGGAACAGTTTGATTCATTTGTTTTTGGACTGCATAGTCGCTTCAGAAGCCATTCGTGGAATATGTTTTTGTTGGGTGAGGCAAGAAGTGATGTCTTTGGGGGAACTCCTTTTGGTGGAGAAGCCACCCAGGGGATGGAACGTTTTCCTTATAATACATTGAATGCGGAGAATCCCGGAATCAGCGGATTTGGTGATTTGTATCAGAATATCAATCAGATGAATTTGTTTATCAGCAGGACCCTCCATGCGGATGTTCTGACTGAAAGTGCTAAGAACTATTATTTAGGACAGGTGTATGGATTGCGTGCCTACTATATGTATCAGTTATACCGTTCATGGGGAGATGCCGTGTTTACGGAAGAGCCCAGCTTGGGTTTTGAAGTGGGTAAATTGGCAAAAGCGGCGACTCCGGCTGCCGAAATCTTTGAGCAGGTAAAAAAAGATATAGAATCTTCTTTAAGTTATTTTGGGCCTGATTATACCATAAAGGAAAAAAAATCGCTGTGGTCAAAGGCTGCCACATTGATGCTGAAAGCGGATGTATATTTGTGGAGTGCCCATCGTGACGGGGGAGAAGGAGATGCCCGGACAGCAAAGAATGCGTTGGTTGACATACAGAATAATATCAGTCGTAGCAATCTGGACTTGATGGATACTTACCAGGGAGTGTTTGCTTATGATAATAAAGGTAATAAAGAGATTATCTTTACCATTCATAATGAGTTGTTTGAATACAACCTGTGGAATGGAAATAATGATTTGTTTCCGCAGGCGGATTATTTAGGGAAATTCTATAATGCGGATGGTACTTTGATAAATACGTCTGTCGAGAATAATTTCGGTATCATGCGCCTGATGGTGAAATTGGAAAACTTCAAGAAATTTCTGCCGGGAGACACTCGTCGTGACGTTACATTGAAAGATGTATATAATAAGGTGGAAAATGGCGAGTTGGAATTGGTGGGGCTGTATCCGCATAAGTATTGGGGAGTTATGAATGGAAGTACACGGGTGAGATGTGATGATTATCCTATTTATAGATATTCGGATTTGCTATTGATGCTGGCTGAGGCGAAAGTGCTTTTGGGTGAGGATCCGGCTACAGAGATAAACCGGGTGCGTCAGCGTGCGTTTGGTGATGCGTATGATGCTTCAACAGTGGGATTCCCCAATCAGGAAATTGATAAGTATCCGGCGGATGCTGTTCTGCAGGAACGTTTGTTTGAATTTATGCTGGAAGGAAAACGATGGTATGACTTGCGGCGTTTTGGCGATTCGTACGTACTTGACTATACTCCGGCGGAGTCTGCCCGTCTGCTTTGGCCTATCAACCAAGGAGCTCTTACTAATAATCCATTGTTGAAACAGACGGTTGGTTATTAAATTTTTGTCTGATAAGTATCCTTAATTGCATAAAAAGACGGTATTCTTTATGAAATTAATAAAGAAACCGTCTTTTTATTTTCTAATTTCAATAAAAACTTTTATTTTTACACCCGTAAAATTATAAATATTATGAGAAACCCTAGCTTATTACTGCTAATTGTTGTTTTTATATTAGCACCCTTCAAGTTAAGTGCGGCGGCAGATACGGTTGCTGTCCGCGAAACCCGGATTCCTGTGTTGATTGAAAGGCAGGATAATGAGTTGTTTCATTTACGTATAGAGGCTGCTCAAAGTCAGATGCTGAATGAAGTGAAGTTGGACTTCGGCAAAGACGTGAATTTAAATGAAATTGAATCTGTGAAACTTTATTATGGTGGAACTGAAAGCGTGGAGAGGAGAGGAAAGACTTATTTTGCTCCGGTAGATTATATATCTAATAATACTCCGGGAAAAACATTGGCTGCCAATACTTCTTATTCCGTTTTGAAGTCGGAAGTAAAGGCCCCGAAGCGCGAGGTTATATTGAAAGCTGACCAAAAATTGTTTCCGGGAGTGAATTATTTTTGGATTAGCCTGCAAATGAAGCCTATTGCTTCTATCTTGTCTAAAGTGTCGGCAAAAGTGGTGGAAGCTAAGATTGACGGACAGATTGCTCCTTTGAAGATAGTTCGTAAGGCGGATACCCATTATATGGGGGTAGGCGTGCGCCATGCCGGTGATGACGGGGCTGCTGCCTATCGTATTCCCGGGTTGGTCACTTCAAATAAAGGAACCTTGTTGGGGGTATATGATGTACGCTATAATAATAGTGCGGATTTACAGGAGTATGTGGAAATAGGTCTGAGCAGAAGTACGGACGGAGGGCAGACTTGGGAGAAAATGCGCATTCCGATGGCATTTGGTGAATATGATGGTCTGCCTAAAGCACAGAATGGAGTAGGTGATCCTGCCATTTTAGTTGATAAAAAGACAGGAACTATCTGGATTGTCGCTGCCTGGACACATGGTATGGGGAATGGTCGTGCGTGGTGGAATTCACAAACAGGTATGGACCGTAATCATACAGCGCAATTAATGATGGTGAAAAGTGATGATGATGGTAAAACCTGGTCGGAGCCTATGAATATAACAGAACAGGTGAAAGATCCGTCATGGTATTTCTTGCTGCAAGGTCCCGGTAGAGGTATTTCTATGGAAGATGGAACATTGGTCTTTGCCAGCCAGTATATTGGCAGTGATCGTATTCCTAATGCCGGTGTTATATACAGTAAGGATCATGGAAAGACATGGAATATCAGCACATTGGCACGCACTAATACTACTGAATCTCAGGTAGTGGAAGTGGAACCGGGAGTGCTGATGCTGAATATGCGTGATAATCGTGGCGGCAGTCGTGCCGTTTCTACAACTACAGATTTAGGTAAAACGTGGAAAGAACATGAATCTTCACGTACAGCCTTACAGGAACCGGTTTGTATGGCCAGTTTGATTAGTGTTAAAGCTAAAGAGAATGTATTAGGTAAAGACATTCTTTTGTTCTCTAATCCGAATGATACCAAGAACCGTCATAGCATTACAATCAAAGCAAGTCTGGATGGCGGGGTGACTTGGTTGCCCGAGAATCAATTGTTGTTGGATGCCGGTTGGGGTTGGGGATATAGCTGCTTAACTATGATTGACAAGGAAACAGTAGGGATTTTATATGAAAGCAGTGTGGCCCACATGACTTTCCAAGCGATAAAATTGAAAGATATTGTAAAGACCAAATAAATAATGAAACGCTGGTTTTCTAGTTTTATTGGTATGATACTGGTTTGTGCTATAACCATAGCACAAACCAGTATCTCATTACTTCCTAAACCTCAGTTGTGTAAGGATACGGGGAAGAACTTTACTATGGGAAAGGTGAAACTTTCTACTCCGGTATTGAGGCCGGAGTGGGAAGTTTTTATCATGAATGCGGGTGGTGAGATTGTTGAACACTCATCATCGGTGATTGAAGTGGAACTGGTTCCGTCTATTGATGAAGCTAGGTTAAACCGGGATGAAGCCTATCGTCTTTCTGTTTCAAACAAGCGAATAAAGATAGAGGCTGTAACAGAACAGGGTGTGTATTGGGCTATGCAGACACTTCGGCAATTGGAGCAGAAAAAAGGGAAAAGAAGCTCTGTTGCCGGATGTGAGATTGTAGACTGGCCGGCATTCAGGATACGCGGATTTATGCAGGATGTGGGACGCAGTTATATTTCAATGGAAGAATTGAAAAGAGAGATAGAGATTTTATCCCGGTTTAAGATTAATGTATTTCATTGGCATCTTACGGAAAACCAGGCATGGAGATTGGAAAGTAAAATTTTTCCTATGCTGAATGATAGTGTGAATACTATCCGTATGCCGGGTAAATATTATACGCTGGAAGAGGCACGCGATTTGGTGGATTTTTGTAAGAAACATCAGGTGTTGTTGATTCCTGAGATAGATATGCCAGGGCATAGTGCTGCCTTTGTGCGTGCTTTCCGCCATGATATGCAAAGTCCGGAAGGGATGAAAATATTGAAACTGTTACTGGATGAGGTGTGTGAGACATTTGATGTGCCTTATTTACATATAGGTACAGATGAGGTGGAGTTTACCAATCCGCATTTTGTACCCGAAATGGTGGCGTATGTACGCTCAAAAGGGAAAAAAGTAATATCCTGGAATCCGGGCTGGCACTATAAACCGGGGGAAATAGACATGACACATTTGTGGAGTTACCGTGGAAAGGCGCAACCGGGTATTCCTGCTATCGATTCCAAATTTCATTATCTGAATCATTTTGATGTTTTCGGTGATATTGTAGCTTTGTATAACAGCCGTATTTATGATCAGGCAGAAGGCAGTGAGGACGTTGCGGGAACTATATTGGCTTTGTGGCACGATCGTTTGATTGACAATGAGTGGAATCTGGTTATTGAAAATGGCTTGTACCCCAATATGCTTGCTATTGCCGAGCGTGCCTGGAGAGGGGGAGGTACGGAATATTTTGACGGACTGGGTACGATACTTCCCCCCGAAGACACGGAAGCATTTAAAGAATTCGCTGATTTTGAAAAGCGTATGTTGTGGCATAAGGAGCATACGTTTAAAGGATATCCTTTCGCCTATGTAAAACAGACTAATGTAAAATGGAATATTACGGATGCTTTTCCTAATGGGGGCGATATGGATAAGGTGTTCCCGCCTGAACAGGAATTAAAGGATATCTATCATTATAACGGGAATACGTATGGTGTACGTCAGGCAATGGGGGCAGGTATTTATTTGCGTCATGTCTGGGGGGATATGGTTCCTGCTTTTTATGCTGATCCTAAGGAAAACCACACGGCTTATGCATATACTTGGGTGTATTCGCCCAAGGATCAGGAGGTGGGACTGTGGGTGGAATTCCAGAATTACAGTCGTTCGGAAATGGATCTGGCGCCATTGCCTGGCAAATGGGATTATAAGGGAAGCCGCATCTGGATTAATGGTTGCGAAATATTACCTCCTGTATGGACTGCTACGCATAAGGTGAAAAGTTATGAAGTACCTTTGGGAAATGAGAATTGCGTAGGAAGATCTCCATTGGCGGTGCATTTAAATAAAGGTTGGAACAAAGTTTTCTTAAAGTTACCTATCGGTAAGTTTAAGATGGCTGAGACGCGTCTTGTGAAATGGATGTTTACCACTGTCTTTGTGACTCCTGACGGAGAAAGGGCGGTAGAAGGATTGATTTATTCACCAGATAAACAAAAATAAAATGAAACGTATTGTCTTATTGTTATTGGGATTATTATTAGCGTTACCCCAGTTTGCTCAGGAACGCAAGTATTCTACTTTTTATGAGCAGAGAGCGACTTTGTTTGAAGAACTTCCGGTTACTTCAAAAGATATTATTTTTTTAGGGAACAGTATTACCAACGGTTGCGAGTGGGCTGAGTTGTTCCAAAATAAGAATGTGAAGAACAGGGGTATCAGTGGAGATATCTGTATGGGGGTATATGACCGTTTGGATCCGATTGTAAAGGGAAAACCGGCAAAGATTTTTTTATTGATCGGTATCAATGATGTTTCTCGGGGAACGTCTGCGGATAAAATTATTTCAGAAATAAGTATGATTGTTCGGAAAATAAAGCAAGAATCTCCAAAAACAAAATTATATTTGCAAAGTGTATTGCCGGTGAATGATTGTTACGGTATGTTTAACGGGCATACATCACGCTGGCAGATGGTAAAACAAATTAATGATTTGTTGGAACCATTGGCGGTAAAGGAAGGAGCTGCCTATATTGATTTGTATAGTCATTTTGTGGAGAAAGAGACAGGCAAGATGAATCCAGTATATACTAATGACGGATTACATTTATTAGGAAAGGGATACTTGCTGTGGCGTGATATTGTAAAACCTTATGTTGACCAAAAATGAAGAAGACATTAATACTGATTTTATGTTTGTTTCTTTGTACCGTTTCATTTGCACGGAAGCGGGTGAAGGTTGCTTGTGTAGGTAATAGCATTACCTATGGCATAGGTGTATCCGATCCTGATAAGGAGTCCTATCCTGCCCGGTTACAGCAAATGCTGGGTGAAGGGTATACGGTGGAGCGTTTTGGAAAGCCGGGAGCTACGTTGCTGAACAAGGGACACCGGCCTTTTATGCAACAGAAAGAGTTTAAGGATGCATTGGCTTTTGCTGGTGATGTAGTGGTTATTCATTTAGGAGTGAATGATACAGATCCGCGTGATTGGCCCAATTACCGTGATTTTTTTATAGCGGATTATCGTGCACTGATTGATTCGTTCAGAGTGGCGAATCCTGAATGTCGTATTTTGATTGCCCGTCTGACTCCGATTGCCGACCGCCATCCGCGGTTTGAGTCCGGCACACGCGACTGGCATGATGAGATTCAGCTGGCTATAGAAACGATAGCGAAATACGCACAAGTACAGTTGATAGATTTTCATGCACCTTTATATCCATATCCTTTTATGTTGCCCGATGCTGTCCATCCCGATAAGGAAGGTGCGGCTGTCTTGGCAAAAACGGTGTATGAAGGCATAACCGGTGATTTTGGCGGTTTGCAAATGCCGGAAATTTATACGGACAATATGGTATTGCAGCATGGACGTCTGCTGACTATTCAGGGAAAAGCGGATGCCGGTGAGAAAGTAACTGTTTCCATAGACAGGCAGCAACTTCAGGCTGTGACGGGAGCAGATGGAAAGTGGGCGGTGGATGTCCGGCCATTGAAGGCGGGCGGTCCATATACACTGACTGTTTCTACAGAAAAACGGAAACTGGTCTATGAAAATGTGTTGGCGGGAGAAGTGTGGCTCTGTTCCGGACAATCGAATATGGAGTTTTATCTGAATTGGAGTGCGACTGCCGCACAAGATGTTCCTCAAGCTGCAAATAGCAATATCCGTTTTTATGATATGAAAGCCCGTTGGCGTACGGATGCGGTGGAGTGGGATGCTTCGGTACTCGATTCATTGAATCATCTGCAATATTATAAGGATACACGGTGGACAGTTTGTTCGCCTGAAACAGCCGGTAATTTTTCGGCGGTGGCTTACTATTTCGGAAAGAAATTGCAGGATAGTTTGCAAGTCCCTGTAGGACTGATTTGCAATGCCATTGGCGGATCTCCTACTGAAGCATGGATAGACCGTAGTACATTGGAATATCGTTTTCCGGCTATTTTACGTAATTGGATGCAGAATGATTTTATCCAAGACTGGGTGCGTGGGCGTGCTGCCTTGAATGTAAAGAAGTCTTTCAATAAATTGCAACGCCATCCTTATGAGCCTTGTTATTTGTATGAATCGGGTATCCGTCCTTTGGAACAGTTTCCGGTCAAAGGCTTTATTTGGTATCAGGGTGAGTCTAATGCCCATAATCGGGAGACTCATGAAAAGTTGTTCAGATTGTTGGTGGAAAGTTGGCGCAAGAATTGGGGGGATGCGGAACTTCCATTCTATTTTGTCCAATTGTCCAGTATAGACCGTCCGTCATGGACTTGGTTCCGTGATAGCCAGCGTCGTTTGATGGCGGAGATTCCTCATATCGGTATGGCTGTCAGTTCAGATAGGGGAGACTCATTGGACGTACACCCCAAACAGAAAAGAGAAGTCGGTGAACGGTTAGCTGCATGGGCTTTGAATAAAACATACGGATATAAAAATGTCATTCCTTCGGGACCGCTTTATAAATCAGTCGTATTTAGTGGAGGTGCGGCTTATATTTCTTTTGATTATGCGGAGAAGTTGTCCACTTCGGATGGGAAACCGGTTCGTACATTCGAAGTGGCAGGTGATGATGGATTATTTTATCCGGCACAGGCTGTTGTTGAAAACGGTAAAATAAAAGTATGGAGTGATAAGGTGAAAGAGCCGGAAACGGTTCGTTACGGATGGCAGCCATTTACCCGTGCCAATCTGGTAAATGGCGCCGGTTTGCCTGCTTCCACATTCCGGGCTGAATAGTATATAAATTAATAAAGATAGGTAAGATGAAGAAAACATTAAAAGTTTTGATGATGTTAGGATGCTTTCCGATGATGCTCAGTGCAAAGGAGTATAAGAAGTCAGAGAGTCTGAGTCTTGATAAGGGATGGGAGTTCGCCCAGGTCGGCCGGAATGAATGGTTGCCGGCTACGGTGCCCGGAACGGTACATCAGGATTTGATTTCTCATAATAAACTGCCCAATCCATTTTATGGGATGAATGAGCAAAAAGTGCAGTGGGTGGAGAATGAGGACTGGGTCTATAAAACTACTTTTAATGTGACAGATGAGCAACTCTCGCGGGATGCTGCCTTGTTGATTTTGGAAGGATTGGATACGTATGCAGATATTTACCTGAACGGCTCTTTGTTGGAACGTACGGACAATATGTTTGTCGGCTATACTCTTCCGGTAAAAGAGGTGTTGCGGAAGGGAGAAAACCATTTGCAGATTCTGTTTCATTCACCTGTCAAGCAAACGTTGCCCCAATGGGAAACCAATGGCTTTGATTATCCTGCTGATAATGACCATAGTGATAAGCGGGTCAGTATCTATAGCCGTAAAGCGCCTTACAGTTATGGCTGGGATTGGGGAATCCGCTTGGTAACCAGTGGTATCTGGCGGCCTGTGACACTGACTTTTTATGATGTGGCACGCATTGATGATTACTATGTACGTCAGGCTTCGGTAACAAAAGATCTGGCGAAAGTTGAAAACCTCCTGACTGTAAACAGTGTTTCTGCAACTCCTCAGAAAGCGGAAGTAACCGTTGCTTATTCTTATAAGGAGGGTGAAAAGGTAACCGAACAGAAAGAGGTGACATTGCAGCCAGGAACAAACCATATTCTTCTTCCCATAGAGATACGGCAGCCTCATTTATGGATGCCTAATGGTTGGGGGGAACCTGCATTGTATGACTTTGAAGCCGTAATAAAGGTGGATGGTAAAGTGATAGCTTCTCAAAAAGAGCGTATCGGACTCCGTACAATAAAGGTGGTGAAAGAAAAAGACGATCAGGGAGAATCCTTCTATTTTGTAGTCAATGGTGAACCGATGTTTGCCAAAGGCGCGAATTTTATTCCGGATGATGCTTTGCTGCCTAACATTACTGAAGAACGTTACCGCCAGTTGTTCAAGGATGTGAAAGATGCCAATATGAATATGATTCGTGTATGGGGTGGAGGGATTTATGAGGATGATGTTTTTTACCAGGCGGCGGATGAGAATGGAATTTTAGTTTGGCAGGATTTTATTTTTGCCTGCACTACTTATCCGTCCGATCCTGCTTTTATGAAACGGGTAGAGGCCGAGGCGGAATATAATATCAAGCGTTTACGGAACCATGCCAGTCTGGCTATGTGGTGTGGAAATAATGAAATTTATGAAGGTATGCGTTACTGGGGATGGGATAAGAAATACACTGATCCCGGTATTATGGAAGGAATGAAGCAGGGTTATGACAAACTTTTCCGTGAGTTGTTGCCTCGTAAAGTAGCTGAACTTGATCCGGACCGTTTCTATATGCATGGTTCTCCGTACGAGGCCAATTGGGGACGTCCCGAAAGCTGGAAGATTGCCGACAGCCATAATTGGGGTATCTGGTATGGTCAGAAACCGTTTGAAAGTCTGGATACGGAAATTCCGCGTTTTATGAGTGAGTTTGGTTTTCAGGCATTTCCTGAAATGAAGACGATTGCTACTTTTGCCTCACCGGAAGATTATGCATTGGAATCGGAGGTGATGAATGCTCATCAAAAAGCCACTATCGGTAATTTCCTCATCAAGAAGACTATGGGACTGTATTATAAAGTACCTGAAGATTTCGATCAGTTGGTTTATATGGGTTTGGTTTTGCAGGGGGTAGGAGTGCGCCAGGGTTTGGAAGCCCATCGTCGTAACCGTCCCTATTGTATGGGGACTTTATATTGGCAGCTGAATGACAGCTGGCCGGTCGTTTCCTGGTCGAGCATTGATTATTATGGCAATTGGAAAGCGTTGCATTATCAGGCAAAAAGAGCTTTTGCTCCGGTATTGGTAGATGCTGTCAAGGAAGGGGAGGATTTGAATATTTATGTTATGTCGGACAAGCTGGAAGCGGATAAAGAGGTGACTTTATTGTTGCGTGTGATGGATTTTAATGGAAAAGTTCTGACTAAAAAGAGTATCAAGGGCGAGGTTCCGGCCAATGCTTCCACCTTATATTATAAGGAACCTTATGCGGGTATAACAACAAGTCCTCAAAATACTTTTCTTCTAATGACATTAAAAAACAAGAAAGGTGAGGTTTTATCCGAAGAAATTTATTACTTTAACCACGCAAAAGATCAGGAGCTACCGAAGACCGAGATCCGCTATAAAGTGAAGCCGATGGATGGAAAATATGAAGTGACTCTGTCTGCCAGACAGCTGGCCAGGGATGTGTTCATAGAGATTCCTGTTCAAGGTGCGAAATTTACTGATAACTTCTTTGACTTGTTGCCGGGACAGACAAAGAAAGTGATTATTACTTCAGATAAATTGAAGAAGAATGAAAAGGTTGATATAACTATCAAGCAATTAAGTGATACTAACTAATCAATTAATATCTATTATGAAAACTTTAATGGGCCTTGCAGGGCTGACAATGGCAGGTTTTATGCTTTTATCCTGTAACACAGAAGTAAAAGAAGCAAATTATCAGATAATTCCGTTACCGCAGGAAATTTCGGTAATGGATCAGGCTGCTCCGTTCATTTTGTCAAATGGAACTAAGATAATGTATCCGGAAGGCAATGAAAAGATGCAAAGGAATGCTGAATTTCTGGCAAGTTATATCAAAGATCTTACCGGAAAGTCATTGGCTGTACAAGCTGGCACAGATGGCAAGGGGATAATCCTGCAATTGGGTGGAAATGCTAAAAATCCTGAAGGATACCAGTTGAAGGTAACCAGCGACCAAGTGGTTATTTCCGGACCTACGGAAGCCGGAGTATTTTATGGCATCCAGACTTTGCGTAAATCTATTCCGGTGGCACAAGGAGTGGATATCGCTTTACCGGCGGTTGAAATCAATGACTATCCTCGTTTCTCTTACCGTGGTGCTCATTTGGATGTTTCCCGTCATTTCTTCCCGGTTGATTCGGTAAAGCGTTTTATAGATATGTTGGCTTTACATAATATGAATCGTTTTCATTGGCATCTTACAGATGATCAAGGTTGGAGAATTGAAATCAAAGGTCTTCCTGAATTGACGGAAGTGGGTTCTAAGAGAACGGAAACCGTTATCGGTCATAACTCGGGAAAATATGATGGAAAGCCTTATGGTGGCTTCTTCACACAGGAAGAAGCAAAAGAAATTGTAGCTTATGCTGCCGAACGTCATATCACGGTTATTCCTGAAATAGATTTGCCGGGGCACATGCAAGCGGCATTGACTGCATATCCTAACTTAGGCTGTACAGGTGGTCCGTACGAAGTATGGAAAATCTGGGGAGTATCGGAAGATGTGCTTTGTGCAGGAAATGATGAAACCTTGAAATTCATAGATGATGTATTGGGAGAAATTATTCAGATTTTCCCGTCAGAATATATTCATGTGGGTGGTGATGAATGTCCTAAAGTGCGTTGGACAAAATGTCCAAAGTGCCAGGATCGTATCAAAGCTTTAGGTATTAAGGCTGACAAGAACCACACGGCAGAGGAAAAATTACAGAGCTTCATTATCAATCATGCGGAAAAATTCTTGAATGACCACGGACGTCAGATTATTGGCTGGGATGAAATTCTGGAAGGCGGGTTGGCTCCTAATGCTACTGTCATGTCATGGCGTGGTGAAGGTGGCGGTATTGAGGCTGCCAAGCAGAAGCATGATGTTATTATGTCACCGAATACTTATTTGTATTTTGACTATTATCAGAGCAAGGATGTGGAACAGGAACCGGAAGCCATTGGCGGTTACTTACCTTTAGAACGTGTGTATAGTTATGAACCTATGCCGGCATCACTGACACCGGAGGAACAGAAATATATTAAAGGTGTACAGGCTAATTTGTGGACTGAGTATATTCCTACGTTTAGTCAGGTGGAATATATGGAATTACCACGTATGGCCGCTTTGGCAGATATTCAATGGACAAATCCTGAACATAAGGATTATCAGGATTTCTTGCAGCGTTTGGTACGTATGGTGAAGATATATGATGTATATCAGTATAATTATGCCAAGCACGTGTTTGATGTGACTGCCCGGTTTGAGCCTAATGCGGAAACTGGTACGGTGGATGTTACTTTGTTTACTGTAGACAACTGTCCGGTATATTATACATTGGATGGCACAGATCCCACTACCGCTTCACAGCTTTATACAGAACCGGTGAAGATCAATACAAATTGTACGTTTAAGGCTATGGCTGTCCGTCCTACAGGCAATAGTCGTATTGTGAAAGAAGACATTGCGTTCAGCAAATCGACTTCAAAGAAAATAACAGCTCTACAACCTGTGAACAAGCAATATGAATTTGCCGGTATCTCTACCTTGGTGGATGGTTTGAAAGGAAATAGAAATTATAAGACAGGACGTTGGATTGCTTTTTATAAGAATGATATGGAAGCCGTGATTGATTTCGGGCAGCCGGCTGATTTCAGCAAAGTGACACTTACTACAAATGTGGAGAAGGGTGACTGGATATTTGACGCGCGTTCCATCAGTGTCGCTGTTTCAGAAGACGGTGAGAATTTCAAGCAAGTAGCTTCAGAAGAATATCCTGCAATGACTTTGGATAATCCAAACCAATTATATGAACATGTATTGAGCTTTGAACCTGTGAAAGCACGTTATCTGAAAGTATTGGCAAAGCCGGAATACAATATTCCTTCTTGGCATGGAGGTAAAGGAAATCCTGCATTTCTGTTTGTAGATGAAATTACTGTAGATTAATTGTAAAATCAGTGCTGGTGTTGCGTAGCGTTTGTCCTAAAAGATAGCTGCGCAACACTGCTTGTAAAGAATTTGTAAACTTCACCATGAAAACATGATCAGGAAAATAATATATGGCATTTATGCGATAATAGGCATGATGGTAGTGACTGCTTGTAGCAGTCGGCCGGATGTTTATGAAATATCTCTTGAGAAAATGCAGGGATTTCCTACGGAGGATGCTGGTTTTCTTAAGGGAGTTTCTGCATTATATGCGGGAGTGATTGATGGAAATTTATTAATAGCCGGAGGTTGTAATTTTCCCGATACACCGGCGGCCGATGGCGGGAAAAAAGTCTTTTACCCAGATGTATATATAACCTCTTTGTCAAATGATACGGCTTTTGAGTGGAAAAAAATAGGCCAACTGCCTCAGGCAGCAGCTTATGGAGTCACTATTTCTACTGAAAAAGGGTTAATTTGTGTTGGAGGAGCTACAGCAACCCATAGCCTGTCTGATGTTTTTCTTTTATCTTTGCAAAAAGACGTTTTGAAAAAGGATACGTTACCATCCTTACCTGCAACTATAGATAATATGGCAGGTGCATTAGTAGGACATTCACTATATATTGTCGGGGGAAATGTAAATGGCATTCCGTCCTCGGCCATGTACATGCTTGATCTGTTGGATTTGTCTGGAGGATGGAAAAAAGAAACAGATATTCCGGGTGAACCCAGAGTACAACCTGTTTGCGTGGCGCAAGACGGAAAACTTTATATATGGGGTGGCTTTGCCCCGGCTATTGAAGGGCACCAGGCTTCTTTATCGGTAGATGGATATATGTATTCTCCGGAAACGAAAGAATGGTCATCGGTTGCCACTCCGTGTGATGCAGAAGGTAATGAGATCTCTTTAGGTGGTGGAATGGGAACCTCTTTTGGCGAGGGGATGATATTGTGTGCCGGAGGAGTTGATAAGGATATATTCTTAAAGGCTCTCCAAGGTATTTATGCGGGAAAAGAATATTTGTCACATCCTGTAGAGTGGTATCGGTTTAACAGAAATCTGCTGCTCTATCATCCACAGACGAATAAATGGACTACATTGGGCGAATATGAGCAAGGTGCGCGTGCCGGAGCTGTAATAGTTTCTCAGGACGGATTCCATTACATTATTAATGGAGAACTGAAACCGGGCATTCGTACCAATGAAATTAATAGAATTAAAGAAAATAGAAGATGAGAAAATTGATTATATTGGCAGGAGCTGCATTGGGCTTGTTGTTTGCAAGTTGCACAAAGGAAGAGCAACGCACACTTTCTGTTATTCCTGCACCATTGAAGGTGGAATTGCAACAGGGAGTGTTTCCTCTGAATCCGGAAACAGGATTGTATATAGATGCGTCCGAAGGAGATAAAAAGATTTTGAAGGATTATTTGGCGGCTTCTTTCATGAAGCTGAAACCGGTAGCGGCAGAAGAGGGACATACTATTGTCTTGAAGCAAGTGGCTCAATTGCCGGAGGTAAACTCTTCCGAGGGGTATGTTCTGACGGTAACTCCTGATCAGGTACTTATTCGTGCGACTTCCGGAGCAGGACTATTCTATGGAGTTCAGACTATGCTGCAAATGGCTGATGAAAAAGGATTGCCGGTAGGAATCATTACAGACGAGCCCCGTTTTGCTTATCGTGGCTTTATGATGGATGTTTCCCGTCATTTTTTCAACAAGGAATTTATAAAAAAGCAGATGGATGCTTTGGCATATTATAAATTGAACCGTTTGCATCTGCATCTTACTGACGCTGCGGGCTGGCGTATTGAAATAAAAAAATATCCCCGTCTGACAGAATTTGCGGCATGGCGTGAGTTTCCTACATGGAAAGAATGGTGGAATAACGGACGACGGTATGAAGAAGAAGGTAGTAAAGATGCTCACGGAGGTTATTATACTCAAGATGATATCCGTGAACTGGTGGCATACGCTCAGGAACGTTTTATTACTGTTATTCCTGAGATAGAGATGCCTGCACATTCGGAAGAAGTACTGACTGCTTATCCCGAGTTGTCTTGTACACACGAACCTTACAAACAAGCCGATTTCTGTGTCGGTAATGAAAAGACTTTTGAGTTTCTGGAAAATGTGCTGACAGAGGTGATGGAACTTTTCCCGTCCGAATATATTCATATAGGAGGGGATGAGGCCGGTAAAGCCTCATGGCCCACTTGCAAACTGTGTCAGGCACGTATGAAAAAAGAGGGCTTGAAAGATGTGAACGAGTTACAGAGTTATCTGATTCATCGTATCGAGGTCTTTTTGAATGCCCACGGACGTAAATTATTGGGTTGGGATGAAATATTGGAAGGTGGTTTGGCGCCTAATGCTACTGTCATGTCATGGCGTGGCACGGAAGGGGGAATGAAAGCGGTTGATTCCGGCCACATGGCTATTATGAGTCCGGGTGAGTTCTGCTATTTTGATTCTTATCAGGATGCTCCTGATTCCCAGCCGGAAGCAATAGGAGGGTATCTGCCTTTGGCCAAAGTTTATTCATTTAATCCTGTACCCGATACTTTGAGTGCGGATAAAGTCCAGTTAGTGTATGGAGTACAAGCTAATTTATTCACAGAATATATTCCGACTCCGGAACATGCGGAAATGATGATTTATCCTCGTATTCTTGCGTTGGCGGAAGTTGCTTGGAGTGATCCTTCTGTGAAGAACTATGATGATTTTCATGCTCGCGCATTGAAAGAGGTAGAGGCATTGAAAGCTGAAGGATACCATCCTTTCGATTTGAAAAATGAGATAGGAAATCGTCCGGGAGCGGATCAGCCCATACAACACTTGGCAGTAGGTAAGAAAGTGACTTACGGACCGGATGCCGCTTATTATCCCGGCTATTCGGCCGGTGGTGATAGTGCCTTGGTAGATGGGGTGATTGGAGGCTGGACTTATGGTGACAAGCGCTGGCAAGGTTTCATAGACAAAAAAAGAATGGATGTGACCATTGATATGGAAAAAGAAACAGAAATTCATTCTGTTGGAGCAGACTTTATGCAGGTGTGTGGACCTGAAGTCTTTATGCCTTCAGAAGTAATCATTTCCGTTTCTAATGATGGTAAGGAGTTTACGGAACTGAAGCGCATGGAACACAAAGTAGTGAAGGATGACAAGGTGACTTTCACCAACTTTGGTTGGGAAGGAAATGCCAAAGCACGTTACATACGTTATCAGGCATCTTCGGGTGAATTCGGAGGTTTCTTGTTTACAGATGAAATTGTAGTGAAATAATAGAACCTATATAAACAACAAATAGCATGAAGAAACAAATTTTGTTATCGGCTGTTCTGATTTGTATCTCAGTTTTTTCTGCGGCAGCACAGAAAGAGCCGGTAGATTATGTAAACCCTTTTGTGGGTACTACTAATTACGGTACGACAAATCCCGGAGCATTAACTCCTCATGGAATGATGTCGGTGACTCCTTTCAATGTGATGGGAGTTCCCGAAGGGGATAAGGATAAAGATAAGCAATGGTGGTCCACTCCATACGAATTCAATAATAAATATCTTACCGGTTTTGCGCACGTTAACCTTAGCGGGGTAGGCTGTCCGGAATTGGGGTCATTGTTATTGATGCCTACCACCGGCAAACTGGATGTGGATTATCATAATTATGGAAGTTTCTATCAAGGTGAGACTGCAAATCCGGGTTATTATACCAATATACTGGATAAATACAATGTGAAATGTGAACTGACTGCCACCCCACGTACCAGTATGGCACGCTTTACTTTTCCTGCCGGACAAAGCAATATCTTGTTGAATCTGGGAGAGGGATTGACCAATGAGAGTGGTGCTACCGTTCGTTTTGTAAACGACCGTGAGATTGAAGGTACCAAGTTGTTGGGAACTTTCTGTTACAATCCTCAGGCAGTATTTCCCATCTATTTTGTAATGCGTATCAACAAAGTACCGGCAAAACGCGGTTATTGGAAAATGATGCGTCCGATGGGTGTGGAGGCGCAATGGGACGATACAGCCGGTAAATACAAACTCTATACTGCTTATACAAAAGAAATAAGCGGAGATGATATAGGAGTGTGGTTTACTTACGATACTACGGCGGAAGAAGTGATTGAGGTCAGTATGGGCGTATCTTTTGTCAGCATTGAGAATGCTCGTCTGAATTTGGAAAAAGAACAGCCTTTCGGCACAACATTCGACAAACTGCGTGCGGAGGCCCGTAAGAGATGGAACGATGATCTTTCCCGTATCAAGGTAGAAGGTGGCACGGAAGAACAAAAGGGAGTATTCTATACCGCTATGTATCATACCATGATTCATCCTAATATTTTGCAGGATGTAAGCGGACAATATCCACAAATGGAGGGAGACAAGATTCTGACCACCAACCGTAACCGTTATACGGTATTCTCATTGTGGGATACTTATCGTAACTACCATCAGTTGATGACTTTGGTCTATCCGGAACGTCAGATGGATATGATACATACTATGATGGGTATGTATAAGGAACACGGATGGTTCCCGAAATGGGAATTATATGGTCGTGAAACATTGACTATGGAAGGTGACCCCTCTATTCCTGTTCTGGTAGACAGTTGGATGAAGGGATTGCAAGACTTTGACATTGACGAAGCTTATAAGGGAATGTATAAGTCGGCCACTACTCCGGGCAAGGATAATCTGATGCGTCCGGATAATGACGATTATATGTCCAAAGGGTATGTGCCGATGGAAAGCCAGTATGACAACTCGGTTTCTCATGCTTTGGAATATTATGTTGCCGACTATGCGCTGTCCACTTTGGCAGAGGCTCTAGGTAAAAAGGAAGATGCGAAACTGTTCCGCAAACGTTCTATGGGGTATAAGAATTATTATAGCAAGGATTTCGGAACTTTGCGTCCTATCACCAAGGAAGGTAAGTTCTATGAACCGTTTGACCCGAAAGAAGGAGCGAATTTTGCACCTAGTCCCGGTTTCCACGAAGGTAACGCATGGAATTACACTTTCTTTGTTCCTCATGATATCAATGGATTGGTGAAACTGATGGGAGGTGATAAGAAATTTGTCGATAAGCTGCAAAGCGTGTTCGATGAAGGAAATTATGATCCGGCTAATGAACCCGATATAGCTTATCCTTACCTGTTCAGTCGTTTCAAGGGTGAAGAATGGCGTACACAGAAATTGGTGAAGGAATTGCTGGCTAAGTATTTCACAACTAAGCCGGATGGAATTCCTGGCAATGATGATACGGGTACGATGTCTGCATGGGCTATATTCAGTATGATGGGATTCTATCCGGATTGTCCGGGTGTGCCCGAATATACATTGACTACTCCTACTTTTGATAAAGTGACCGTTCAGCTTGATCCTAACTATTGGGGCAAGAAAGAATTGGTTATCAAGAAAGAAGGACAAGGGGATTATATAAAGGAAATCAGACTGGGCAATAAGAAACTTAATAAATATTTGATTTCGCATGATGATTTGATCAAGGCAGGTGAAATTACTTTTATAGTAACAGAAAATCCTAATAAGAAATAACTATGAATACGAAACGATTTTTGTGTGCTGCGTTAGGAGCTGTTTGTTGTTTTGCTTTTATGCAAGCGCAGGTACGTACAGAGCAGACTTTCGAAAAAGGGTGGAAATTTACGCGTGAAGATAATGCGGAATTTGCCAATCCCGGTTATAATGACAGTAAATGGCAGAACGTCACCGTTCCTCATGATTGGGCGATTTATGGTCCGTTCAGTATCAATAACGACAAGCAGGAAATGGCTATCACTCAGGATGGACAGACAGAGGCTCTGGAACATGCCGGCCGTACCGGAGGTCTTCCATTTGTAGGAACCGGATGGTATCGCCTGAACTTTGATGCTCCCGGTTTTGAAAAAGGCAAGAAGGCTACTTTGATATTTGACGGAGCAATGAGCCATGCCCGTGTCTATGTGAACGGGCAGGAGGCAGGCTATTGGCCATACGGTTATAATTCCTTTTATGTGGATGCGACCCCTTATCTGAAACCGGGTGAGAAGAACGAGCTGGCAGTCCGTTTGGAAAACGAGCCTGAATCATCACGTTGGTATCCGGGGGCCGGTTTGTACCGCAATGTTCATCTGGTAATCAATGAAGATGCGCATATCCCGACATGGGGGACGTATGCTACCACTCCCGTGGTGACAGACAAATATGCAAAAGTGTCTTTGAAAACTTCTTTGGTTAGTCCCGAAGGAGCCAATAAGGATAATTACCGTATTGTGACGCAGATTAAGGATAAAAACGGCAAAGTGGTTGCTACCGGGGAAAACAAGTTGAGTGTTTTTGACAATACTTTGTTTGAACAGGAGTTTGCAGTAGCCAATCCTGAGTTATGGAGTCCTGAAACTCCGGTTCTTTATACGGCTGAATCCAAAGTATATGAAGGGAATACCTTGAAAGACGAATATACCACTCGTTTTGGTATCCGTACCTTGGAGATTATCCCCGACAAGGGTTTCTTTCTGAATGGAAAATTGACCAAATTCAAAGGAGTATGTAACCATCATGACTTAGGCCCGTTGGGAGGTGCTGTAAATGATGCCGCTATCCGTCGTCAGATTCGTATTCTGAAAGATATGGGCTGTAATGCAATCCGTACTTCTCATAATATGCCGGCTCCCGAACTGGTGGAGGCTTGTGACGAGATGGGTATGATGGTGATGGCGGAATCCTTTGACGAATGGAAATCGGCAAAGATGGCCAATGGATATCATAAAGTATTTGATGAATGGGTGGATAAGGATTTGACGAATCTGATTCGTCACTATCGTAATAACCCAAGTATTGTGATGTGGTGTACAGGTAATGAAGTGCCTGATCAGTGGAGCGGCAGTAACGGTCCGAAACTCTCGCGTATGTTGCAGGATATTTGCCATCGTGAAGACCCCACCCGCCCTGTAACACAAGGTATGGATGCGCCCGATGCCGTGGTAAACAATAATATGGCTGCCGTTATGGATG
>ULQD01087598.1_pt1 | contig 24254 bp, 14 predicted proteins | sample 1954121 | NCBI WGS metagenome assembly ULQD01 (sample SAMEA4835646, study PRJEB28245) | human gut metagenome | biome: gut microbiome; material: fecal sample | place: Denmark | collected 2008 | reverse complement strand
CACCGCCGAGCTCGACACGGAGATGGAGACCCTGCGCAAGCAGCTCCGTCAGCTCACGGGCACCAAGGACAGGCTGGGCGAGCAGATCGACGCGCTCGATTTCGACGACCCGCATTACACCCGCAAGGCGCAGGACCTGCAGGAGCGGCAGAACAGGGTCTACGACCAGATCGCCTCCATCGAGGTCAGCATCGCCGAGGTGCAGACCCGCATGGACAACATCCGCCAGCGCCGGATTTCCACCGACAACGTCTATCAGTTCCTGCTCTACTTCGACAAGCTGTACGACCAGTTCACCGACCTGGAGAAAAAGACCTTCATGAACAGCTTCATCGAGCGCGTGGAGATTTACCCGGAGCGTCGGAGCGACGGACGCATCGTGAAGCGCATCGAGTTCCGTTTTCCCGTGTATTTTAACGGTTCGGAAATCACGGGACTTGGTTGGGACAAAACGGATATGTCGAAGCCGGTATGCGTATTGTCCAAACTTCAAGAGGGGAAAACATATAGAGATTGAAGCATTTGGGAATGATTTAACTTCAACATAAGGAAAACCCGAAGCAGCACTGGAAAGATACTGCTTCGGGTTTTTAGTGTTTAGCCTTATATGCTTCGCCCCACGCCCGCATGGAATCCAAAATGGGTTTCAGGCTTTTGCCAAGTTCGGTCAGCGCATATTCCACCCTCGGCGGCACTTCGGGATAAACCGTGCGGGTGATGATACCATCGGCTTCCATCGAGCGCAGGCTGTCTGTCAGCACCTTCTGGCTGATTCCCTCCAAGTCCTTTTTCAGTTCATTGAACCGCCACGGACGGGCCAGCAGATTTCGTATGATAAGCAACTTCCACTTGCTTCCAATCAGCGCCACGGTAGTTGCTACCGGGCAAGCGGGCATTTCTTCTTTTGTCAGCATCGCAGCCCCTCCAATAGTTCAAATTAGAATGTTACCCTAAATTATAATCCAGCGCCCTCTAATTTTCAAGCAGTTACTTTCAGATAAGCTGTGTTGCTTCTTGTGCCCCAGTAATCAATTTGTGCGTACTTGTGGCTGGGCATTGGTCTGTACCTGGAAAAGCAGAAGGACGGCAGCTGCATCAGGAATATGGTGTTTGCATTCCCTGTTCCAGTGAGCGGTCAGAAAGTGAAAGAACTTTCCTTGGAAAATGAAGCAACAGTCGAAATGGTATGCCTCTTAGTTCTGAGAAATCCAACGGCACATATCAACATGGATGTGGATGTGGACGAAATGGTGCAAAAAAGGCTCTTCACGGAATCTTGTTGGTTGCCCCAAGATTCCGCGAAGAACCAAGCGATGTGAGAATCACTCCGTAATGTAGGTGTACTGCATGTTGTAATCCTTTGCGTACTGCTCAGCGGCGGAGTCCGGCAGGACTTCCAAGACAAGGTTTGGGCAGTTATAGAAAGGCAAGTAGCCAAAACTTGTTAGATTGCGATGATTGCCCAGCAATGCAAGCGACTCGCATCCGGAGAAGGCAGATTGATTGACGCTTTCCAAACTGCCCAGATTCGGAATTGAGGTCAACTTTTTGCATTGGTTGAACCCGTATGATCCGATAATGGTTACGTTGCTCAAATCGCCGATGCTTACCAAAGAGGTGCAGCCATCAAACGCCTCATATGGAATCTCCTTCAGGCTGCTTAAATCACCGACGGTTTCCAGCGCAGTGCATCCCATGAAACACTTCTGCTTCATTGACTCCAATTTGGGCATATCGCCGATTGATTTCAGCGAGATACAGCCTGTATAATGGCTGCCGTACCCAAATACGCCCTCGCCAAGGCTCACCAGATTATCTAAGTGTTCAAGACGTTCCAAACTGGAGCAGCCAGCAAAAGCAAAATGTTCGATGGCTGTAACACTGCTTAAATCGCCCAGGCTGACAAGCAATTTGCAGTCGATGAATGCATTATCCCCAATGGCGGTTAATTTGTCAGACCAGTCAACGCTGACCAACGATGCACAGTGTGCAAAGGCTCCGGATTCCAAGCGCGTCAAGCTGTACAAATCATCAACATGCTCCAGTGCACTGCAGCCGTTAAAAGCACCTTTCCCGATAGTTTCCAAGTTGTGCAGGGAACCGATACTCTTCAGTGCAGTACAGCCCATAAATGCATACTGACCGATGCTGGTGATCTTGTCAAGTTCATCAACGTGTTCCAAGGCGCTGCAATTCACAAAACCGTTAGAATCAATGGATTCGACATTACTCATGTTGCCGACACGCACAAGCGAAGAGCAGCCTTCAAATGCGTAAGAATCAATCGAAGTTACGCTGCTCATGTTGCCTACGCTCTCTAATGCGGTGCAGAAGCCAAAGGTGGAATATCCGATGGATGTGACTTTGCTTAAATCGCCAATGGTTTTCAGCGCTTTGCAGCTATTGAAGGCACAAGTGCCGAGTGTTGTGACATTGGTCAGATTCCCGACGCTGGTTAAAGCGGTGCAGTCAGCGAATGCACTGCTGCCGATGCTATTCAGCCGGGGCAGTTCAGGAAGGCTGGTCAATGCTTCGCAATTAGAAAACGCATATTTGCCGATGGTGCGGACGTTGGACATGTCCCCGATACTCGCCAGCTTGCTGCAGCCATAGAATGCATCTTTCCCAATGCTGGTAGCGCTGCTTAAATCGCCGACTGAAAGAAGATCCTTCAAACAGTAGAACAGCTTGTCAGGAACAGCCTTCAAGCTGCGTAAATCGCCAACCGTGGTTAGCGCAGTGCAGCCATCAAAAACTTTCTCGCTGATGCTTGTCACACTGCTTAAATCACCAACGGTTTTCAGCGATTTGCAATTGCGGAATGTCTCTCGATTCAAGACGGTCAGCTTTTCCAAGCCGCTAATGCTGGTCAGTGATTCACAGCCGTAGAAGGCACCATACGCGATGCGCGTAACATTGCCGAGTTCCCCGATGCTTTGCAGGGAAGTACACTGCTTGAACGCATTTGCGCCGATGAAAGTAACGCTGCTGAGACTGCCGACGGTTTTCAGCGAAGTGCACTGATAGAAGGCGTTTTCGCCGATGGAAGTAACGCTGCTGAGATCTCCGATGCTTTCCAGTGACGCACAGGCATAGTCTTTTGACATGCCTTCGTCCGGAATCCAACGGCTGGAAACCCCAAAGGCAGAGTCGCCGATGCTTTCCAAATGGGGCATATCACCAACCCGAACCAAGGAGGTGCAGCCTACAAAAGCACTATCGCCAATACTTGTTACATTGCTCAAATGCTCCATGGATGTGAGCAACTCGCAATCTCTGAAAGCGTAAGCACCAATAGTGGTTACATTATCGGTGATATCAAGTGTTTCCAACGCATAGCATCTGGAGAATGCGTATGCGCCAATGCTCGTCACATTCTCCAAACCTTCTACGCTTTGCAGATTGAAACAGCTGGCAAATGCGCTATCCGGAATGGCAGAAATGTTCGTTAGACCGCTAATGGTGGTCATGGCGCAGGACTCGAAAGCACCGCTGCCGATGCTTGTTACGTTGCTTAAGCCCTCGATGCTTGCAAGAGAATTGCAACTGAAAAATGCTTCCGCCCCAATGTGGACGTCATTTCCTCCGATTTCAAGCGTATTCAACTGACAATCGTAGAAAGCCCATCTTCCAATCTTTTTAATATTGTCTAAGCTGCTGATTTCTTTGAGTGAAGTGCAATACCCAAAAGCCCAATCCCCAATTGTTGTGACATGCTGCAAACTTCCGATTTCTGCTAAAGACGCGCAGCTGAAAAAGGCTGAATCACCGATTTGTTCGACATTAGAAATGTCGCCAATACGCTTCAGTGAATCGCAATATTGTTCTGTTCCATCGTCCCAACTGATACTGTATGAAAAAGCAGACGCGCCGATACTTTTCAGATGGGGCATATCACCGAGCTGCGTCAGTGATTTGCAGCCTGCAAAAGCAGATTCGCCAATGCTCGTCAAAGAAGTCAAATCCCCAACATCTTGCAGTGAAATGCAGTTATAGAACGTGAAGTCGCTGAGATTTGTCACATTCTCCAGCCCCTGCAACTTTACCAGCGCCGTGCATCCATCGAATGCGTGCGCGCCAATCTCTGTCACGCTGCTGGGAATCGTGATCTCTTTCAGGCTCGTGCAGCCCGAGAAGGCGTAATCCCCGATGGCAGTTACAGAATCAGGAATTTTCACGCTGACAAGGCTCGTGCTGTTTGCAAACGCATATTCATCAATGCGTTTTACGTTTGCGGAAATTTCGTAAGTCGCGACATTTCCGCCGCTTGGAGCGTCCGCGCTGTCCGCCAGTGCGGGTAGGACCAGACAGCTTCCGATCAGCAGACTGGTCAGCGTAATCGTCAAAAGTTTCTTGGATTTCATGCGTATCAACCCCTTTCTCGATTTCCAGCATACAGCAATTTCAAGAAAAAGTCAATAGCAGAATCAAGAAAATTAAGGGAAAATACAGAAACTAAATCGAATGCTATGTCATGCACCGTCAAATCAATAAGGTGCTAATGCTATATTCAGAAGAAATTGTCAAGAAACGATTACCAATCATGTTGACAAGCTGGGAAAACCTGCGTATAATAAATATGGAAAACTGGCAGTTTGCAACAGGGAAAAAGCGGATGGAGGAGAATTGCACATGAAACGTTGGAAGGTCACATTCGGACTGTTCTTGCTTCTTTTTGCGCTGGCAACGACAGTTGCTTGCGCAGAAACGCGCGAAGAGAAAGTGGATTTGGAAGGGAAGCGTGTTATTTTTGCCCAGCCGGGGGAAACAATTCACTTTACTTATGATGTTCCGGAAGGCTTCATTGTGGATAAAGAGGGATGGTCATGGTGTTTTGCCTATACGGATGGTCGTGGCTGTACTTACTATGATGGCGAATACGGTGATAGCTACTCGGAAAGCTATACCTATGAGCCAACGGGAACCCATGTCGAATTTGATGGAAAAGGTAGCATTACTCTTTCCAACAATGAAATGGTTCGTGTAGAACTACGCATAAAAAAACCGAATGTCGATTATTGGATTTACATGCACGCATATGTGCTTGTTGCTGACCCGGCAGAGTACTATACCTATGAGATTCAGAATGGGGAAGCGACGATTACAGGATATAATAAAGACCTTCTGCGCCGCAAAGTGCTTATTCCCCAGGAAATTGAAGGGTATCCGGTCACGACGATCGGCGACCGCGCGTTTTCTGATATGCCGTCGGGCATCGGCAAGGAATTTTACATTCCGGACAATGTAACCACCTTTGGTAAGGAAGCCTTTGCAGGCAGCGCCTATCTTGATGCGGTTCGGATGCCGCAGAAGCTGACGAAAATGGGCGAGGGCGTATTTGCGGCATGTTTACAAATGCACTTTTTGGAAATCCCTGATTCACTGACAGAAATTCCGGACGAAGCCTTTGTGAACTGCTGGGGCTATGGCGCTGGGAGAGGAGATTATAGTGTTGAGCAATGCATCGGCAAAAACGTGACCCAAATCGGTAAAAGCGCGTTCGCTGGATGCTGGAATATGGGGAGAGCTTGGGGAGATGCTCGTCTGCCTGAGAAACTCGAATCCATCGGGGAAGGCGCATTTCAGTATTGTTATAAAATTAAATCATTGGAAATTCCGGCTGGTGTGACAGTCATTCCGGACCGCACATTTCAGGGCTGCGAAAGACTGGAATCCATTCAGATTGATGGCGATATTACGATGATTGGTGCGGAAGCCTTTGACGGCTGTGTTGCGCTGACTTCGATGCCGCTGTCGAAGTCGCTGAACCTGATTGGCGCGGATGCATTCCGTGACTGCACGGCGCTGACGGATTTCCAGCTGGCAGAGGGAAACACGCATTTTCAGGTGCAGCAAGGTGCACTGATGACGGCGGATGGCACGCGGCTGCTGACTTATGCTGCCAGCGCACCGCAGCAAAGCTTTGTCATGCCGGAAACGCTGACACAGATTGATGATGGCGCACTCAAAAACCTGCGCTATCTGGAAACGCTGACTTTCTCGCCGATTTTCAGCGATTATCAGGCGGGCATGTTTGAAAATGCAACGGGCTTGAAGACGGTGAATTTCGGCGAAGGTACGCTGACGGCGATTCCTGACCGATTCTTCAAGGGCTGCACGTCGCTTGTTTCGCCCAGTGCGTTCACGGGCGTGACGTCTGTTGGCGAATCGGCATTTGAAGGCTGCACGGCGGTGCAATCGCTGTCGTTTGATGATTCGCTGTCGAACATCGGCACAAAGGCGTTCCAGAACTGCACGGAACTGGAAAGCGTGCATATTCCGGGCAGCGTAACGAGCCTGAGTGCAGCGGCGTTCCGGAATGACGTTTCCTTGACGGAATTCCAGATGCCGGAGCGCCTCCATACCGTCTCCGCGTCGGCGTTCAGCGGCTGCACGTCGCTGAAAACGGTGACATGGAGCAAGTATCTGCAAACCATAGAAGCAAATGCGTTTGAAAATACGGCCCTGACGGAAATCATCTTCCCGGAGAGCCTGACCAGAATCGGTGCGTATGCGTTTGCGGGCATTGGCACGCTGGAAAGCATCGTCCTGCCGGAAAATGTGAACACGATTGGTTCGTCTGCTTTTTCTGGCACTGGGATTCAGACGCTGAAGCTGCCCAAGAGCGTCACGACGCTGGGCAACGGCGCATGGATGAACTGTGCCGCCCTGCGGGAAGTTCAGTGGGACGCCGCGTTGGCGAAAATCCCGGCGAACACGTTTGAACACTGCACTGCGCTGACCCAAATCGAGCTGCCGGACGGCATTGTGGAAATTGGCGCAAGGGCATTCAGCGGCAATGAAAGCCTAACCAATGTGACTTTGCCGCGCACGGTGCGGCGCATTGAAAGTGCCGCTTTTGAGGGATGCAGGGCGCTGACGGACATCCTGCTCTGGCCGGACGTGGAGGAAATCGCGGCGGATGCTTTTGCGAACTGCGAGAATCTGACCATCCGCGGCTGGAAGGGGTCTGCCGCTGAAAAAGCAGCCACGTCACAGGGCGTGAATTTTGCCGCGGCGGATCAGGAAATTTCCTACACGCTCAATGCCGCGCAGGATGGCTATCTTGTCAGCGGCTGCGATGAAAACGCGGTACTGCTGGTGCTTCCGGCTGTGCATGACGGCTTGCCTGTGGTCGGCACTGCGGAAAACGCCTTTGCAAACTGCAAGTACCTGCAAGAAGTGCGCGTGGAAGCGGAAAGTGCGTATTTGCAGGTTTGTGACGGTATCCTGATGGACGCGACAGGTAAAACGCTGCTGCTCTACCCGGCGCGGCGCGCAGGAACAGATTTCGTGATTGACGAAAACGTGACCACCATTGCGGACTATGCGTTTGCCTATTGCCAGAATCTGCGCAGCCTCACCATCGGCACGCAGGTGGAGATGATTGGCAACCATGCGTTTGACGCGGTGAACGATGCCCTGTGCCTTGTTGTGCAGGACGGCAGCCCGGCGCAGCTGTGGGCGAGTGCGCACGGGGTGCGCTATGCCAGCGAAAGCACGTCGTTCTCCTACCGCCTTGAAGGGGACAAAGCTTACATCACGGGCTACACGGGTACACTGCCGGACGTGGTTGTGCCTGCGGTGATTGACGGCTATCCGGTCTATGCGATTGAAAACCTCCGCAGTCCGATTCTGACGCACGTTGTTGTCAGCGAAGGGATTGAAGTGATTGGGGACTCGGCATTTAAAGCGTATTTTGATTATGAGAAAGGCTACATTCGCACGCTTGTGAGCGTAAGTCTGCCGCAGAGCTTGAAAATCATTTCGGATGACGGTTTCTGGGGACAGGAAAACTTGCAGGAGATTACACTTGGCAGTGTGGTGGAAATTGGGCAATCGGCCTTTGGCAGCTGCACCATGCTGAAGCAAATTACACTGCCGGATACGCTGACAACGATTGGCTGGAGAGCGTTTGAATCTTCTGGCTTGACGTCGCTGACGATACCGGTCAATGTAACCAGCCTTGGAGACTCTTTCATCACAGACTGTTCAGCGCTGACATCGCTGTATGTAGCCGAAGGAAATCCAACCTATGAGATGGAGGACGGATTGCTTTACGACATTCCTGCAAAGACGCTGCGCTATGCTCTGCCGGATGTGTCGGGGGATGTAGTGATTCGTGACGGCACGGTGCGCATTGGCGACGATGTGTTTAAGGAACATGCGATAACATCTGTTCAACTGCCGGATTCTTTGCAGAAAATTGGGAATTGCGCATTCCAGTTCTGCAAGGAACTGAAGGAAATTACCTTCCCGGAAGGGCTGATAACGATAGATGGTTTGGCGTTTGCCTACTGTACACAACTGGAAAATGTTGTGCTGCCGGAAGGATTAAAGAGCTTGGGCGACAGCGCATTCCGCTCCTGCGATAGCTTAACAGAAATAACCGTGCCTGAAGGCATCACATTTATGTCGGGAACATTTGCAACCTGCTACTCTTTACGCACCGTGAATTTGCCGAGTGGTTTAACCCACATGATGAACGGCGTTGTGGAAGGATGTCGTTCACTGGAAACTCTACACTTGCCTGCTAAACTGGCGGACATCAGCGGCGAGTGGCCCAGCAAGCTGAAAACGATAACGACAGCGTTTGGTTCTGTGCGCTATGTATCCGAAGACGGTATCTTATATGATACGCAGGACAACAGCATCTTGTTTGTGAATGCGTCGATTACGGGAAATGTAACCGTTCGTGATGGCATCACGACAATTAGCGCAGGGGCGTTCAAGGGCAGAAAAGGCTTAACGAGCGTCACGCTACCGGAAAGCTGCACTGTCATTGATTCTTATGCTTTTGAAAACTGCACAGCACTAACGGATATCAACTTCCCGGAAAAATTAGAGTTGATTAGACGAAATGCATTCTACAATTCCGGCATTACATCGCTGAAACTTTCGCAGCCGGGTCTTCACGTTGGGAGTTTTGCATTTACTGATTGCCATCAGCTGAAGTCTGTGGAAATCACATCGACGGACTTTGACTTGATGGAGTGGGCATTTGCAAGATGCGAAAATTTGGAGACAGTAATTCTGCCGCCGCAGGTTTTCCGCATGGAAGGCGGATGCTTCACGGAATGCACGTCCCTGACTACGGTCGTTTTGCCGAAGAACATTACGTTCGTGCATGGCTTTAAGGACTGTACGTCCCTGAAAACTATTGAAATTCCGGACAGTGTGACGAGCATCGGCTATGAAGCATTTGCAAACTGCAAGTCGCTGGAAAGTATTCATCTGCCGGATGGGGTAACGAACATTGGTGGACTTGCGTTTGCGCATTGCTATGCGCTGAAGGAAATCAATCTTCCGGATTCCCTGAACACGATCGGAGAAGAAGCATTTTTCGGTGCTGCCCTGACGGAGGTGGTCATTCCGGCAAATGTGACCGAAATCGCGGACTGGACATTCTATTATAATGGAGAACTCCGTTCGCTGACGCTCCCCGATGGCTTGAAGAAAATTGGCGCGAATGCTTTCTGTGGAGCGTCCAAGCTCCAATCGGTGGAACTGCCGGAAAGTTTGGAGGAAATAGGGGATGCCGCGTTCCGTGAGAGCGGGCTGACCTCGATTACCATTCCAGGTAATGTGAAGCGCCTTGGCGGCGCATTCATTTACTGCAAGAATTTGGAGAAGGTCTCCATTGCCCCCGGCGTTGAAACGATTGGTGCTGACGCGTTCTTGGAATGCTCGAAGCTGACGGAAGCAACGCTCGCCAGCACTGTTACGACCATCGAGAGCAGTGCGTTCTGCGGCTGCAAGGCGCTTCAAACTATTAACGGCGGTGCGCTCATTCAGTCCATTGGCGAACATGCCTTCACGAGCTGCGAAAACATTGAGGAAATCAATATTTCGCCGAATTTGACGGAAATTTCAGACTATGCATTTGATGGCTGCAAGAAACTGAAGCGCGTTTCGCCGTCGGCGGAGCAGAAGGGCGTTTCTCTGCCGCATGTGAAGTACATCGGCGAGCGGGCGTTCAACGTCTGCAAAGCGGTTCCGTCCTTCTCTCTGGGCGATTCGCTGGAAACGGTCGGGGATTATGCGTTTGCGTCTACGTCCGTTACGTCCATGTATTTCCCGGATACCGTGAACAAAATCGGCATCAATCCGATGTGGCAGAACTATGCCATTCTGTCCGTGCATTTGCCGAAATCACTGACGGAAATCCCGCAGGGGATGTTTGCGCAGGCCGCGCGGATACAGACGCTTACCATCCCGCAGGGTGTGCGCAGCATTGGCACACAGGCATTCCACGGCAATGTTGCGCTGGCGACGCTGAAACTGCCGGATGGCTTGGAGCGCATCGGAGCAAATGCATTTGGAAACGCGATGCTGCTGCTGGAAATTCCGGCATCGGTTACGGAAATTGCGGATGATGCGTTCAGCGAAGCGGTTGTGGAATTCTACACGCCGTCGGGCAGCGCGGCGCATCAATACGCGCTGGCGCATCAGATTCCCGTGCATTTGGATGAGTCGATTCCGGCAGAATACCTCGGCACGGCTGACCAGCTGGCAGCAAAAATTGTCGCGCAGGTGATTACGGATGACATGACCGACTATCAGAAAGCAGAAGCGCTGGTAGACTGGATGCTCAGCGAAACGAAGCTGTCAGACATGCTGCCGCACACATATAGCGGCAAAATGGTGCTTGTCCAGCGTAAAGGTACGCGCTGGGGCTGGGCATTTGCATACAAAGCACTGCTGAACGCGGCAAATGTTACCAATGATATCTACTTCAGCGCGAAGGGCATCGTTGAAGGCGAGGGCATTGGTGATCAAAGCTCGGTGTTTGTTTCTTATTTTGACGGCGATGCCGTGAATATGATTCAGATTGATGGGCAATGGTATTTCACGCATCCTGCCTTTGTGGAGCATTTCGGAAAGGCGCGCTACTTCATGCTCAATCGAGAAACGTATCGCTTGTCGTTTGGGGATGATCCGAACGTGGAAGCCTGCGACAACTACGACCAGACCTTCCTCTATCAGGCGTACTCCAAGGATGTTGAGGCGGAGGTTGTGGCGCAGGCATCTGCGTCCTTTACAGAGGGCAAAAAGCTGGTGTATGCGGAAGTTCAGCCGATTGAGGAACTGATAGATACGAGCTATGCGTATGTGCTGGACTTCGCAGGGCGGCATATGGATACGCTGGACTGGCAGAACGCACAGGGCGAATTTGAGCCGACTATCATTGGCACAAACAACGGCTACTGGCTCAGTGACGACCTGACGGGCGAGTATGCGCAAGTGACGGTGAATACGCAGACGCTCTATCCGTATGGCGCGGAAGTGCGGCTGGATGATCCGGAATACACGGCGATGCTGTGCGACTGGAATGTGGATGGCACGCTGACGCTGTCGGAAGATACCGAAGAAGCAAGCGTGGCGCTGTTCACCATAGAAAGGGGAGAAGATATAGAAAAGAAACAAACCATTACTGGCAGAAAGGTCTATCATGCGACCTTCACCCCGACCCTGAGCCAGTACATTAACACACTGGCACCGACGGAATTTGACTTGGTGCTGGAATGCCAGCTGCCGCCCATTCGTGATGCTGCACAGCTGGTGGACAACAAGCTGACGCTGACGCTTTCGGATTCGCACATTTTCCCGGAGAATGCGCAGCTGGATTTGATTTTCTGGCCGGAAGGCGGCATATCGAGTGCTCCTATAACGCACTTCTATGTGGAGGATCGTGCAGAACTTTACCCGGACGGCAAGCGCGAAATTACGCTTGACCTCTCGGCGCTTCGCTGCGACCTGGGATATGCTCTCTACATTGCGCAGACAGCGGACAACTATGTGGAATCGGAACAAAGTTATGTTACGAGCCGCATCGACATACCGCATACGCCGTACATTGAGACGGTGCAGCCTGCAACATCGACGGAAAATGGGCGGATAAGTGACATGGTTTGCAAGATTTGCGGCACATGGCTGGATAACGGCTATGTGATTGCGTCGGATCACATTCTGCAGCTGCCTGCGAATTTGAAGGCAATCGAGGAAGAAGCTTTTGCCGGCATGTGGCAGGTGCAGCAGGTGAATATTCCGGAGGGCGTTACTGCGATTGGAAAGCGCGCCTTTGCAGACTGTACGCTACTGCGGCTGGTCATTATCCCGAACAGTGTGCAAACGCTGGCGGATGATGCCTTCAGCGGCTGCCATCCGGTGATTCTCTGCGACGCGGAAAATCAGCAGGTGATTGACTGGGCAAATGCACAGGGACTGATGGTCGTTTTCAAGGAAAGTAAATAATACTATTTCCAGATTCACCTGCGCCATCTGCTTGCGCCTTTTCCATTCTGGCGTCCGCTCATTCCACTTAGCGTAGCGCTGCTACGCTGCGTTCCATTCACGTTAGCCAGAATGAAAAATTCGCGGCGCATCTTGGCGCATTCTTATCTGGAAATAGTATAACACATCCCTTTGGCTGCTTCGGGGACACAGCTTCTCCGAAGCAGCCCCTTTTCTTTTCAAAAAAATCTCGAAACAGGATTGACAAAATGGGCTTGATACACTATAATAGAGACAAGGTTGAGCGTTAAACCTAACGAAAATACGCCATGAACTCGTGAAGGAGGTTTTCCCATGAGAGGGTCGATGAAATTGGTTTCCATGCTGCTGGTGCTGTGCCTGACGCTGGGCGCGCTGCCGCTGGCGATGGCGGAAGAGGTCGTTGATGCGGACTTGACCTGCACGATTACGCTGGGCAACTGGCCCGCGGATACGGCGGCGGAGGCGAAAAAGGCGCTCTTTGAGAGCTACCGCGAAACGATGAAGAAGCAGTACCCGAACGTGACGCTGGTGCCGGATTACTACTCCTACACCCTGAGCAGCTACGTTCCGATGGCGAAGGGCGGCACGGCGCCGAGCATCTTCCAGCCGCCGTTTACCGACCCGCAGCTGCTGATCAGCCAGCATCTTGTCGGCGACGTGACCGATGCGCTGGAGCGCGCGGGCGTGCTGAATGAGTTCAGCCCGTCGTACCTCGAAATGCTGTCCGACGAGAACGGTCGCATCTACGGTCTGCCGCGCGACGGCTATGTGCTGGGTATGCACATCAATGTCGCCCTGTTCCGCGAGGCGGGGTTGGTGGACGAGGAAGGTCTGCCGATTTACCCCAAGACCTTGCAGGAAGTGGCGGAATACGGTCAGATTATCCGCGAAAAGACGGGCAAGGCGGGGCTGGTATTCCCGGCGAGCGAGACGTATGGCGGCTGGCTGTTCACCAATATCGCGTGGAATTTCGGCTGCGTGGGCGAAAACGCGCTGGAATATCAGGATGAAGACGGCCGCTGGGTGTGCAACTTCACATCCGACGAGTGCGTGGCGGCGATGGAGTACATCCGCGACCTGCGCTGGAAGTACAACATCCTCAATGCCGACGCGACCACGACCGACTGGGCGGGCGCGCATTCTCTGCTGGGCACGGGCGAAGCGGCAATGAACTTCGCGGCGGATGACTCGGTTGACCAGCCGACCTCCAACAAGGGTCTGCCGGTGGAGGACTTCGCGCTGATTCCGTTCCCGGCGGGCGACGCGGGACGCTATGCGCTGGCGGGCGGCACCTGCTACATGTTCGCGCCGAACATTACCGATGATCAGGCGACGGCGCTGATGGCATACCTGACCGTGCTGGGCAAGATGCCCTACCTGAATGACCAGATTATCGAGGGGATGCGCGCGGACTATGCTGCCAAGCGCGACCGCGGCGCACCGGTTCTGCCCGCCATCAGCGCGTGGAACGATGCGGACTACAACGCGGCGAAGCAGGCGATTATTGACGAATACTGCAACGTGGATATGCGCCTGTACAACGACTTCTTCGATTCCATCACGCAGGGCACGATTACGCTGCGCTCGGAAGAACCCGTCTTTGCGCAGCAACTGTATCGCGAGCTGACCGCTGTAATTCAGCGCGTCATCACCCGCGAGGGCGCGGATGTGCGCAAAGCGCTGCAAAAGGCGCAGGATTCCTTCCAGGAGTATCTGGATGATGAAATCAATGATTATTAATTTCTGATTCTGCATGGCATTGCACTGTTTGCTGCAGAGGGTTTCGCCTCTGCGGAGGCGACCAAAGGGCTTTCCGATCGCCCTTTGGAAACCTTCGGCGCCACTGCACTTTGGGTTAGCCCTTGTTGGTGACGAGCGAAAGTCAATGCGGACGGGGCAGTGCGGTGCCATCGGGCAATTATTGCTAATTGCTAATTCCTCATTTCTAATTGGAAAAAAGAACACCGGCGGAGGAGAACCGATGCCGGTTTCTTTTACACAAAAATCGCTCAAATCTTCGCGGAGGAACGCCTATGAGCAGAAAAAAGGCGCAAGTCGGCTTGCGCGCACGGACGGTTGACCACCTCAATGCTTGGCTGATTATGCTGCCGAGCCTCGTGCTGATGCTGTTCTTTGTCTGGGAACCGCTGTTCGAAAGCGTGGTGATGAGCCTGTACAAGACGCGCAACATCGAACTGATGAACTTCATCGGCTTCAAAAATTACATCAGCGTCATGGGCAAAGATGACTTCCTGCAGGCGCTGACGAACACGTTCTCGTACACGTTCTGGTCGCTGCTGCTGGGCTTCTTTCTGCCGATGGTGCTGGCGCTGCTGATTGGGGAGACTGTGCGGAGCAAGAGCTTCTTCCGCACGGTGGCGTATCTGCCGAATATGCTGCCGGGCCTCGCGGTCGTCATCCTCTGGTCGGCGTTCTTCTCCGGCGAGAAGTCCGGCGTGCTGAACATCCTGCTCAGCCACTTGGGCATTGCGCCGCAGACGTACCTGACGCGCTCGGAGTGGGTCATCCCCATCATCATCCTGATTGCGACGTGGAAGGGCGCGGGCGCGACGGCGCTGATTTACATGGCGGGCATGTCCAGCGTCAGCCCGGAGCTGTACGAAGCGGCGGCGATTGACGGCGCGGGCATCTGGCAGCGCATCATCCACATCATGATTCCTGCCATCAAGAAGCTCGCGGGTACGCTGCTGATTCTGCAAATCATCTCCGTGTTCCAGATTATGTATGAACCGATGGTGCTGACGAAGGGCGGCCCGGATAATGCGTCCCTGTCGCTGATGCAGCTGATGTGGCAGTACGCGTTCGGCGGCTCGATGAACTATGGCAAGGCATCTGCCGTCGCGGTGATTGTCACGCTGATTTTGCTCGTCATGACGGCGATTTACTCCTACTTCGACCGCAAAGAATCCGACTGGGATTAAGGAGGGAGAACGCATATGGCAAAAGCACAGCGCACCGGCGTCATCCGGGACTACGATATGCACTCCGCGTCCGTCCGGGTTGGGTATGGGTTCATCATCTTCTTCTGCCTGATTATGACGGTCATCGCGGTTTTCCCGATTATCTGGGTTGTGCTGGCGGGCTTCAAGGACTTGAAGGAGTTCATGTCGTCCGCCAAGCTGCTCCCGGAGGTGTTCGATTTTTCTCTCTTCGCGAAAACGTGGTCGCAGCTGGGCATTGCGCAGAACTACCTTAACTCGCTGATTTCCGTTGCGGGCAGCGTCGTCTGCGCGATTGTGTTCAACGGTCTGCTGGGCTATGGGCTGGCGATTTTGAAGCCCAAGGGCTACGGCATCGTCAAGAAGCTCGTCATGCTCTCTCTGCTCCTGCCGACGACCATCAGCATCGTGCCGCTGTTCACGAACATCCAGAAGCTGAATCTCGGCGGCTCGTTCGTCCCGCTCTGGCTGAGCTATGGCGCGAACGCCATGTACGTTATCCTGTTCGTGCAGTTCTTTGAATCGCTGCCGACTTCCATCATCGAAGCCGGGCGGATTGATGGCTGCACGCAGCTGCAAACGTTCTTCTACATCGTCCTGCCGCTGTCCAAGCCGATTTGCTCCGTGATTGCGATTTTCGCCATCAACGCCGCATGGTCGGACTTCCTCCTGCCGTATCTGGTGCTTCGCGGCAGCGCACTGCAAACGGTGATGGTGCGCCTGTTTGTTTTCAGCACGGAACAGACCGTCAACGCCGACACGATGATGCGCTCCGTCGCTTTCTCGATGATTCCGCCCATCATCCTTTTCTTCATCTTCCAGAAGCAGCTGACCGAAAACGCCGTGTCTGTGGGCATCAAGGGTTGACATTATAAAAACTCCGCCTATCACCCAGTAACATGGGAGGGCGCGCCGAAGGAGTCCAGAGGGCGAGCGGAAAGCCCTCTGGAAGCTGCTTAACAGCCCATTCACGGAAAAGAAGACAACCTGCAATACCGAAAAAAAGAGCTTCTACTTCTTTCTTGCCAAAAAGAAAGAACCGACAGGAGGACGCACAATGGCAAAAGCCGCTGACGTATATTTCCAAGTAGACCCGTGGAAGGTCATTGAGCAGGGCTTCGACCCCGCCTACGCGCGCGTGAGTGAATCCATCTTCTCGCTGGGCAATGAGAGCATCGGCGTGCGCGGCTGCTTTGATGAGGGCGGACACGTCGATAGCCTTCGCGGAGCGTATACCAATGGCATCTATGATATGGAGAAGCTGAGCCGCTCCTATAAGGGCATCATTGACAAAACGCACTTCATGATTCCCTCGGCGGAATGGCTGATGACGACGATTTCCGTCGATGGCGAAACGCTCGATTTGGGTCAGTCGCAGTTTTCTGACTTCACCCGCGAACTCAACCTCCGCGCCGGCACGCTCACCCGCCGCTTCCTCTGGACAGCGAAGAGCGGCAAGCAAATCCGCCTGACCTTCCTCCGATTCCTCGATATGGTGCACCGCGAACGCGCGTACCAGCGCATCACGCTCGAAGCGCTCAATTTCACGGGCAGCGCGACAGTCACGTCCGGCGTGTCCTTCAACGTCGTGCATGAAGGGCGGCAGAAGTGTTTCTGGCAGGAGACGCGCATCGACGCGAAGCCGGATTGCCTGATGGCGCAGTCCCGCACGACGCTATCGAATCAGGAGGAGTTTTGCGGCGCATGGCTGACGCTGCCCGGCGAATCCACCACATCCGCCGAGGGCAAAACCGTCACCGCGACGGCGGATGTTCTGCTTGCGCCGGGGCAAACCGTGCAAATCGACAAGCGCGCCGTCGTGCTGTTCAACGGTCAGCAGGGGGACGACCTCTGGCAGAGCGGTCAGGACGCGATGGCACAGAGCAAAGCCGTCTCGCTCGATGACGCACAGGCGGCACAGCGCGCGTACTGGGATGCTTACTGGCACACGTCCGACATCTGCATTGAGCCGAAAGATGAAAGCATGGCGGAAGCCGTCGCAGCGGAACAGCAGGGGATTCGCTTCTGCTCCTTCCAGCTCGCGCAGACCTACAACGGCGGCAGTATGCGCCACAACATTGGCGCGAAAGGCTTGACGGGCGAGGCGTACAACGGTCATGCATTCTGGGACACGGAATCCTGCTGCCTGCCGTTCTACCTCTTCACGAACCCGGAAGCCGCGAAATCGCTCCTCCTTTTCCGCTACAACACGCTGCCGATGGCGCTGGAGCGCGCAAAAATGCTGGACTGCAAGGGCGCATGCTACCCGATTGCGACGCTTAACGGCGACGAGGCATGTCCGCTCTGGCAGCACGCCAGCCTGCAATTGCAGCCGAGCACGGCGGTGTCCTACGGCATCTGGCATTATGTCCACCTGACGGACGACAAGGCGTTTTTGTATCGTTACGGCGCGGAAATGCTGCTGCAAATTGCCCGATTCCAAGCGACGCGCGTCGGCTTCAGCGAGAAAATCGGCAAATACGGCTTCTTTGGCGTGATGGGCCCGGACGAGTTCCACATGATGGTCAACAACAACGCGTATACCAATTATATGGGGATGCGCGCCCTGCGCTATGCGGCGGATGTGCTGGATGCAATGCGGGAGGATGCGCCGGAAACTTACGCGGCACTGTGTGAAAAAGTCGAGCTTGCACCTGACGAACCCGCGCAATGGCGACACATTGCCGACAACATGTACATTCCGGAAACGCCCAATCACTTGTTTGAGCAGCACGACGGCTTTTTTGAGCTGCCGCACACGGACATCAACAGCATTCCGGTCAGCGAGTTCCCGCTCTACGACCACTGGGCGTACGACCGCATCTACCGCACAGACATGATTAAGCAGCCGGATGTGCTGATGTTCCTCTACCTCTACAATTCGTCTTTTGATACCGAGACGAAGCGTATCAACTATGATTTCTATCAGCCGCGCACGATTCACGAATCCTCCCTTTCGCCTGCGATTCACTCCATTTTGGCGGCGGAGCTGGACAAGATGGACGAGGCAGTCAATTTCTTCGGCTACGCGACGCGCCTTGATTTGGACAACTATAACCGCAATACGCGCGAGGGTTTGCACATCACAAGCATTGCGATGGCATGGGCGAACATCGTCTACGGCTTCGCAGGTCTGCGCAGCGATGACACGATGCTGCGCTTCGCCCCGCGTCTGCCGGAGCGCTGGAAGCAGCTGACCTTCTCGGTCATGTACCGCGGGCGTGTGATTGCAATCAGCATGGGCGCGGACAAGACCGTGTTCCAGCTGACGCAGGGGGACAAACTGGCGGTGCAGGTGTATGGCGAGACGGTGGAATTGACGGATGAGCCAATTTCGGTGCAGCGGCAGTAAAGCTGAATACAAAACAGGCGCTGGCAGGGTGAGATTCTTGCCAGCGCCTGTTTGCGTGCAGAAAAGAATTGAAATGTCAACAGTATGTGTGCAAAACACACATGAGAAATGCGGTGGAACAGCGCCCGTCCTCATGTTTGAGAGCAGGGACACGCATCTGCGCAGTTCGTTATGGCGCTGCGTACTCACCCACCGTCTGAATATCCGTTTGTTTGAACAGCATACAGCCGCAGTGCCCTTTGAAGGTGGGAAAGCTGATGATTTTCAATTTTGTGTCAATCTCCGGGCTGTAATATACAATTTCCAGCGTTTCACCGAACAGCGCCGTGCGCTCGTAGACGCGCAGCCACTTTTCGTCCATATTGGGGAAAATGCTGCCGAACGAGTGGTTGATGAGCTGCTGCAGCGGCGTTTTTTCGATTTCTGCCAGTGCCTCGTTACCGTAGCGGAAGATCCAGTCCACAGCGGCGCGCTCCTCGTTGAACACCATCTCGATGTCGGTAAACGCAAAGGGCGCGCTGTCATAGCTGGCATAGTGCCGCTGATATTCTTCCTGTGTGGTGGGCGCGTCGCTGTCAGACAGGCTCTGCGCAATCTGCCGCCGTCCGGCGCGCAGCTGTTCTTTGAGCTCTCGTTTCTTTCGACAGCTATAATACAGCGTTTCTCCGTTGACGAGTTCAATCTCCTTTCCAATGTCGTGGATTCCCTTGATAGATACCAGCGTGGCGCGGTCGGCGCGGATAAAGCCGTTGCCAAGCATACTTTTCAATTCATGTACGATCGATCCTGCTCAATGGACAAAACAAAAGCCCTCAACTTTTTCACGGTTGAGAGACTTTGGTTTGCTCATTATCGCCTAACGTGACTTATTGTCTGTAGACTTATAGTATTCATTCCGTATAATAAGACAGTGAAGTTCTATGCCCAGAGGTGACTATGATGGATCTATTACATTGCTTTGCGACCAACGTTCGCTATTACAGACTCAAGCGAAAGTATTCTCAGGAATACCTCGCTGAACTTGCAGGATTACATCGTACCTACATAAGTGCATTGGAGAGAGAACGCAGAAATATTTCCATTGAAAACATCCAACGCATTGCCAACGCCCTTGAGATAGAACCTCATCTACTTTTCATGGAAGGAAACGATACTGATGTTTAATGAAAAGAGACCTATGCTCTACCATAACTACATTCGTGCTCTGGACTATTTCACAAATAACCCGGATCTTCTGATTGAACTTGAACGCTATGTCACAGAGTTGGTCAATTGGGAAATCGTTGAAAACTACCCGGAGATTGAACACGATTATAACGAAGCCTCTTACCTAAACGCATTCTGGGCTAACTACCCGCCAGAAGATCGTGGACGTGCGCCGGTTGGAGATCAGGTACCTTGGATTGAAGTCGGTGAGCATGCCGTTGGGCATAAACTTGAACGAATCATCGGATCAAAATACGAAATATCTGAAATCGGTCTTCCTTCCGGAGCGGATAATCGTTTTGTACTTTATGATTCGAACATTCAAGAAATCACTCGTGGCTTTACGAATTGTGCTTTTGTTTTTCTTGATATCAAATCCGTCGGCCCCCGAGACAACTTTGATCATACCGTGATTTCTCCGTATCAAGTTTCAGGGGACGGAAATTGGCCATCTCCCAGAGACAACATGGAGAACTCACCTATGGAAGCGAGTGGTAAGATCGCAAGCCATGTATTCTATCCTGCTATCTCTCCGATATACCCTCTCTCAAGTGGTGCAGTGGCTCCAACGATTCACATATTCGTGAAGCCAGTTTACACTATGCTCTCGGGAAGATATCATGGTCAACCGCTGGAAAGCATTAAAAATATTTGCGTTCCCAACGGCATACTCCTTACCAAAAATCCCGATTATCTTGATCGGTATCCCGGACTATTCTTCCCTGGAAAAGATGATAAGAAGAAAGATCCGAAGAAAATCCGAGTGCGCGTTTCGTTTGAAATACTCAGACAGATAGCTCCTTGGCGGGTTCAGGAATTCACGAACCGCAGTCATCACTGATCGGTCATGCCATAATCGAAGATAGTCATCTGTGCAGCTTCAGATTTGTAACGTTCAATGCTCTTATCTGCAAGCTGCACATATTTTTCTTCTTTATCAATCCCAATGAAGTGTCTTCCCTCTGCAAGTGCGGCAATTGCTGAGGTCCCACTCCCCATAAAGCAATCAAGAATGGTATCTCCCTTGTCTGAGAAAAGTTTGATAACCCTTCTGGGCAATTCTAAGGGGAACATTGCCTCATGCACATCGTTTTTTTGTACCGACCTTATATTCCATACGGCTCGGCTTCCCCATTCAGTCCATTCTTCTTTTTTGAGGCGATTACGATCCACTTTCGTGATGCCTGGCTTCCAATAAATATAAACGTACTCAAACTCATCGACAGCCCGATATGAGTTTGTCGTCCAGTTACTATTAGCCCATGCCGCATCTTTTACCCATATTCTTCTGTCATAAGGATACAAACCTGCTTTAAGGGCCATTTCTTCAAGCATACCGCCGACAATTCTAACGCGAGTTTGCGTACTATACTTGCCTCCACGGATATTATTTCCATGAAGCCTGCGATCTACGGTCTGCTCACTACAGCCCAGTATTTTTGCAAGTTGGTGGCGGTTATAGTCTGGGTGTTCAGCCTGTGCTTTAAGAACATCTTCTTCCGTAACTTTTGACTTTCGCATACTGACATTGTTGGCTTGAATCTTTGGCATATTCTCATCAGGGAAACAAAGAATATCTCCAATGTTAATAGCCAGGAATCCGCCGGGTTTTAGAACGGAAAAATGGAGATTAATGACCGTTTGAAGCATCTCCATCCAGTCCTCATAGCTCTGGCCATCTTCATAGTTTTTCCCTACGTGATAGGGCGGTGACCAAACACTTACCGCAATAGAATTCGGTTCTATTTTCTGCATGAGTTCTTCAGCAGTCCCGCAATAATTCTTATCAATAGCAAGATAACTCATTTAACATTCCTCTTTTTCAGTAAAGTCCATGATGTCTTCGATTTTACAATCGAGAGCTTTACAGATCTTTTCGAGCGTATCTAAAGAGACGTTTTCATCTCGTACGAGTTTAGCGATAGCGTTCGTGCTGATGTGAGCCAGATCTTTAAGCTGTGTTTTATTCAGTTTTCTGTCAATCAACAGCTTCCATAGCCGTGAGTAGTCAACAGCCATTGTAACACCTCCAATTATCAACTCACCTATTGGGTCCCGCGCTAAATTATAGCGGATATGTACCACTTAATCAAGCATTTCTTGATAATTATCAAGATGTTCTTGATATTCAAGGGTACCCCTTATAATTGCGCCCAAACCATCCACGTCATCCCCGCTGACCAAAATTTCGAGAAAAAGCGCAATTCAAGCGCACTATTTGCACGCGAAATAAACCTCGTTACGCAACCTTCATTCGATTGCGAGCAAGGTAAAATTCGCAAGTGCAAACAGCGTGCAGCAATGCTGATGCAGTTTTTCCCGTCCTCGGTATCGTGTTTTGCAAAAATCCGGAGCATCAATTCCAAGTCGTAGGGTTTATTGCCGCGCTCTCCTTTGTAATAGTGCGGCTGCACGATCCCGACCCATTCCGACCACGGAATCAGTTTCTCCATGATTCCCAGAAACTCTTTCTTCTTCGTTGAGGCCTGCCCCAGCTCATCGTCAATTGCTTCTTCACCTCTTTATTATACATCTTTCCCAACCTTTTTGCTGTTCTTTCTTTGTGCGGGATTGCCGAAGAAAATCACAGTGATTCTGCTCTGCATGGCGATGCTGCTGTCCGGCTGCGCATGGGGTGTCAAGGCGGAGGCTGTCTCGTCGTCCGAAGATGTGTGGAAAACCATTGAGGAGGCTTACATTTATGCATTCCCGCTGGTGCTGATGGACGCGACGAGAACTTCCGCAACGAATGCGGAGGAAGCCGCACCCGGCAAGGCGCCTGTCAATCAGTTCATGCACGGTGTGGCACTGGCCAACGCGCAGTTCAAAAACGTGGTGACGCCTAACGTGGACACCATCTATACACAGGTGTGGTATGACCTGAGCGAAGAGCCGATGATCTATGTGCATCCGGAAACAGACCGCTTCTGCAAGGTGCAGGTGCTTGACGCATGGACAAATACCGTCGCTGTCCTTGACCGGGCTGGAGTCTATGCGATCACGCGCTCAACTTGGAAGGGCAACCTGCCGGACAATGTGACCCGCATTGATGTTCCTACCGCTATGGCGTGGAGCATTACCAGAACGGTGCTTTCCGGAGAGGCGGATCTTCCGAATGTGTATGCCATTCAGGCGCAGATGCAGCTTTTACCGCTTTCTGCCTACCTGAGCGGAGAAGCGTATCAGCCCCCGAAGGGAAGCTATCGGGAGGAAAACAGCTATGTCCCCATCAACAAGGTACTGTCGCTGGATCCTGTCACATTCTTCAACAAAGCAAACACGCTGATGGAAGACAATCCGCCATCCGCCGCTGATGCGGAAATACTTGAAAAACTCGCGGCAGTTCACGTTGGCCCCGGCATGGAATTTGACGCATCTGTTTTGACTGGAGATATTCAGGCAAATTGGCGGGAAATGCTGCAAGGGCTTCGGCCGAAGCTCGCGGCAGAGGGAATGAAGTTTTCAAAACAGCTGGGGCAGTGGAGCTATTTCGGCGCGCCAATCGGAGACTTTGGTACGGAATATGCCTACCGTGCGCTGGTTGCCATTGCCGGACTTGGGGCGAATACGGTGGAAATCGCACTGTACCCCAAGACGGAAAAGGACGCCGACGGGAATCCTTTGACGGGTGAAAAGTCCTACAATCTCCACCTTGAAAGCGATCCGCAGGTGCTTGACGGCGGTTTCTGGTCGATCACTGCATACGGTGACGATGATTTCCTCATCGATAATCTGCTCGACCGCTACTGCATCAACGACCGTTCGGGTTTGAAGAGAAATGACGACGGCTCTGTGGATGTAATTTTGTCGAAGGACGCGCCGGCAGACACGACCAATTGGCTTCCGGTGGGGGAAGGCGGCTTCCATCTGTTTATGCGCATCTATACGCCAGATATGGAGGCACTCAAGACGTGGACAGTGCCGACCATTACGGAAATCAACTAAGGCACTACCGCACAATTCGTTGGCAGCGCTGGCGATGCCTTTTCTGCCATCTGCCTCTTGCAGAAATCTCGATTTACCTCCAGTAAACCTTCGATTTCTGCAATCGCATCTTACAAAAAATGCATTTGCCATCGCACCAACTCTTTGTGCGGGATTGCCCTAATACTATTTCCAGATTTACCTGCGCCATCTGCTTGCGCCTTTTCCCTTCTGGCGTCCGTTCATTCCACTTAGCGTAGCGCTGCTACGCTGCGTTTCATTCACGTTAGCCGGAATGAAAAATTCGCGGCGCATCTTGGCGCATTTTCATCTGGAAATAGTATAAAGGGAAAGTGGGCTTTGTGCTCCAGCCTTCCATAGACTGCAAAAAGCTGCTGAGGAGAGCAAATCCTCGGCAGCTTTTTCGTGCGATACAATTTCCAGCTTCGATTGCGCTATTTGCTTGCGTCATTCCCTTGCTGCTGCTTGTTCATTCATAGGAGTCATCAACATCAACGCCTCTGGGAACGTCATGT
>ULQD01029680.1_pt1 | contig 24692 bp, 25 predicted proteins | sample 1954121 | NCBI WGS metagenome assembly ULQD01 (sample SAMEA4835646, study PRJEB28245) | human gut metagenome | biome: gut microbiome; material: fecal sample | place: Denmark | collected 2008 | reverse complement strand
TCTAATTATTAGTAAGTTAATTTATAGAACATCCCTAAACAGAATTATATTATTAGCACACTTATAATCTTTCTGATTCTTTTCAAAAGCATTGTATAGTTTCTTTCTCTTCGGCAAAAACTGTTCTGTATAAGAAACGTCCTCTATTTGAGATTGCAACAAAATTCTATGTATTACAGCTCCTGTAATATTGGGATCAATATCTGCTATCGTATTAGCAAGTATTTCCAAAGTTGATAATTTAAAAGGGCTTATTGTACTCATGTTCAACTATCAAATCACTTACTAGTTTTCATCACATCACACTGTCCCAGCATACCCCACCAACTTATCATGCATCCACTGCGGATACTTACTGCAAGCGGTGTAGAGGATGGCGATGACGGTCCAAACGATCAACTTGATATCCCCAAAGAACGAAGCATTCTTCACGTAATACACATCCAGTTTCAGGCGGATGGGCAACACCTTCTCGTTATACTCCTTCTCATCAGGAAACTGATCCCCATAGATATAGTCCCACAGGCTCGACTGCGACGTCAACCCGCAAGGCACGGTGGCAGCGATGGCATTCTCACCACCCCGAGTAATATCCACCTGATCCACAGCAGCAGGACGAGGACCAACTATTGACATCGTGCCGTTCAGAATATTCATCAGCTGCGGCATCTCGTCGATCTTCAGCCGACGCATAATTTTGCCCCACCAGAAGATTCGATCTTGGTCAGGACGTAAAGATGCCTCATTCGCCCCTCTTGCCACACGCATGGAGCGAAACTTCCACATCTTAAACTTCTTGTTGTCCTTCCCCACCCTGTTGGCAAAGTAGAACAATGGTCCTGGGTCACTCAGTTCTGTCAAGACTATCGACAGAATCCATATCGGCGAAGTGCCCACAATGCCAAGAAAGGCACAGACGAAATCAAAAACACGCTTGATTGCTTTATAAATCATGATTATAGCGTAAGCATTCGGTGAACGCCGTATTGCATGATCTCAAATAAAGCAGTAACTTTACACGGCGGCATTGTCATTGCCTTTTTTGAGACAAGCATAGGAGGTTCTGCCCTCCACCAGCTCATGCCTATGGGGAGTACACCTTGATTTAACTAAGATTTCAATTCATGTTTATCATCCTTCGTCTTCCCATTTTTACTAAAACCAGCACCAACCATTACAGATGCTTGACCTGTAAAAATAAATCTTCTGATATGTTCCAAACGTGTCTTTACGTTAGCGTTGAGTTTAGACTTGTATTCTTCAAAAAGAGTATCTTCCATGGCTTTAATTGTTTCTAATCTTTATTTATTTAAACGTTTCACTTCCATCTTCCCCATACTTACCATCCTTTGCCTCATAGATAACTGATGGTTCCAGTACTTCAACGGTATGCCATGCTCCCTTGGGTATAACGCAGCCATAGTTACCTACAGTCGGATCAAGATGTATGCGTTCAACTTCTTGAAAGCGTCTTCCATTAGTTACATTCATAGCATCCATACCTCTGTCAAATGTCGAAGTATCTCCTTTTTTCAAAGGCGACAAAAACGGATTTACCTCCTCATAGATGACCTCCACAAGTTTTCCACACAAGAGAAAAACATTCTCTGTGCTGTTAGGATGTCTGTGGATAGGTACAACTGTACCAGGCAACAGTGCATTTAGCATACGCTGACTATTATCAGCCGATGACGTGCGCAAATCGAAACTCTGACGCAATCTTGGATTCATTGTGGCTTGCTCGAAGAGCTTACCTAAAAAGTCTTTATTAAATTCCATAATCATTCGTTATTAGGTAGGTGATGTGCCTTTCTTGGCACAAATAAGTAAACGCAAAATAGCTTAATACTATTAAGTATATGCAGTAAAGCTGAATTCTTAATCTTCATTATCCTCCAAAAATTGTAGCCGGTTTCATTAAATGGCTCTTAATCTGAGTACAAAATGTAGAAAAAACACTATCGCTATACACTATCCTGTGCTTCCACAAATTGCTTTTCCATAATTTATACCGATTTATTACATAAGCAATAGCCTTACCATCGTTAGCTTCATCTGTTGGATGTAGGATATTGTCAAGCACCTTGTCAATCAAGCCATGATTACATTTCTGAAAATCCTCATATTCATTAGGGATATGAAAAACATCCTTCTCAAATGCCAGTTGCCTTATTGCAATAAACGCCATACACAAGACGAACTTTTCCATTCCCATTTTTTTTACAATGGTCCAGAAGTAATTCCAATCTATATCTTTATGTCGCTTTTCTACGAACAATGCCCAATCAAGCAGTTGACGTAGATTGAGATGCTCTGCGGCAAAATGGATTGCATTATGGCGTGCAACAAAAAGACAATTAAGCAAAGGAGAAGGGAAAATCAGTTTTGCACCATTGTCAAAAGTAAAATCCTCTTTCCCCTTCAAAGCCAGAGTCTTAAACTCGTTTTCAATCCAACGGTTGGAACGATGAGAATGCACATTCACAAAATCAAAATGATTCTCTACCATTATGCCCTTATAAGTAAAGACAGAATGATGATGATGTGAATTATCAACCTGTATTCCGAGCTTTTCCGTCATTAACTTGTCTGCACATTCCCATGCAGGTCGGCTCTTCTCTTTACCTTCAGGATTCAGATGCATCAGATATATATCTATGTCTCCTGTTGGTCGATGATTGGGAATAGGCCAGTATTTCGATAATCCATAACCTTTCAACAACATCATCTGAAAACCAGCTTCTTGATAGAAAACAGCCAGTTCAGCAATTATGCTTTCATATTTGGTATATTGCCTTTCCATATTAAGCACCATACTGAGCCATTTTAGCTTATCCATCTTGCCAATGCCTTTATTGTCTTGACAAGGCTCTGAGGCTAACGATTTGTTCAAACCATCTAAAACGACAGAAGGAACACACTGTTGCATTGACATGTCAAACAATATGTTCCATTCTAAAGTATTGGGCAAAGTACATTTAGTACTTTTACCCAATGCTATTTTTATAAGGTTTAATAATAGTTTATCATTAGATGCTATCATTAAATGCTATTTACGATTTCTACGAAATTTTCTATTACGTACTCCAAGTCCTCATCCGTCATTTTCGTGTTCAACGGCAAAGTAACCTCATTGACAAACATATTATAAGCGTTAGGGAAATTCTTGATGTCAAAGCCCAATTTCTTATAGGCAGTCATCATTGGCAACGGTTTGTAGTGAACATTCGTTGCGATGCCACGTTCCGCCATCTTTTCAATCACCTTGTTCGTTTCTTCTCGTGTTTTACCCAAAAGACGAACCAAATACAAGTGCCCAGAAGATGTATGCTCTTCATTATAATGATTAAGCACTGCTACGTTTAATGGCTTTAATGCCTCGTCATAACGCTCTATCATCTTGCGTCTGCGCTCCAGCATACCATTGTAACGCTGCATCTGCACCAGTCCGATAGCAGCCACAACATCCGTCATATTACACTTATACCACGAGCCGATGATGTCATACTCCCAAGCTCCGAGTTTTGTCTTAGCCAATGCATCCTTATTCTGACCATGCAGACTCAACAGCTGTGCCTTACGATAAAGGTTCTCGTTCCAAGTTTCTCCCTCTATCTCAGGTACACCACTAAAGGCATTATCTACATTCTTGTCAAGCACCTTCATCGCCTTCTCGTTACCGAAAGGCAAATTCCATGACAAAGCTCCTCCCTCAGCTGTAGTAAGATTCTTCACGGCATGGAACGAGAAGGATGAGAAATCGCCAATCGCTCCCACCATCTTTCCCTTGCGCGAAGCGCCAAAGGCATGAGCGGCATCACAGCAAATGGCAATACGGCCAAGCATTTTTTGCAGATCAGTCTTAGGAGTGAAGATATCTTTCTTGCCTTCCACGATGCTAAACAGCCTGTCGTAGTCGCAAGGAATACCAGCCAAATCAACAGGAATGATAGCCTTCGTTTTAGGAGTGATAGCTTTCTCAACAGCCTCATAGTCCATTTCAAGGCAATCCTTCTGCACATCAACAAACACTAACTTGGCACCCACATGCTCCACTATAGAAGCACTTGCTGTATAGGTATAAGCAGGAACTATAACCTCGTCGCCATCACCAATGCCCAATAGTCTCAGAGCCATCTCGCCGCAAGCAGTCTGCGAATTAAGGCATACAGCTTTATCTACACCTACAAATTCGGCAACTTCTTTCTCTAACTTCTTTGTGCGCGGTCCAGTTGTAATCCAACCAGACAGAATAGCATCACGCACCTCTGCAGCCTCTGCCTCCGTCATATCAGGCGGAGAGAAAGGTACATTACGCAATTTCATTGTCATAATATAGTATGTATTTAATATTTAAACAATCAGCATAAAGGAGAAACATCTTTAATACTCATTTTCTAACTGTTCCCAAATATCTTCCTTAAGCACAGAAAAAGGTCTCTTTAAGAAATCCTTTTCTTTTGCAAAATATCCACCAAGGATAAATCTTTTAATGTCAAATCCAGACAATCCCAATGATGGTAATTGTTTTGTCAAAGCTGCTGTCAATCCATTAGAATAAATTTTATGTTTCCATAAAATTTCCTCTATCATATCACTGTATTCGTTATATATATCCTGAATCCCCAACTTCGTATTAAACTCTCCTGCGATAGAGGTTGTATCAGCCATAGAGGGAGGTACAGCCTCACCATTGTTACACAAGTAAGCTTTTATGTTTTGGTATCGATTTGAGGTCCTAAAACTTATCAAGTCTTCGCGGCGCAAAGCAAAATGCAAGGGTCTTATATTTTTATCCCCACTTTCATAATACAAAGAGAATTGCAATGATCTGTCGTTTTTTCTTCTATTGCATGAGCTACAAGAAGGTTGCAAATTATAAAAGTTGGTACACAAATAAGGAAAATGTGATTTTGGTTTATTGTGGTCCAATTCATAGCAAACTACAGGAGACCCTTCTACAACGGACATCCCTTTTGGGGTAGACTTTATGGATTGTAAATAAGCAGTAGTGGCAAATTGTGCGTTACAATAAACACAAGTCTTAATCCCTATTTTTCGGATATAACCTGACATTATATCTTTTTGCACCTTATCATACCTCATTGCATCCACAATCAATTCAAAGAAAGGATGTTCATTTTTGCTATCAATATTAACCCTTATATTTGAGAGTATAGTATGACTAATGATACGTTCCAATTTATTTCCAATTACATCATCATACTCTGACGGAAGCAAGCAGTTCAAACCAACATACCCATCATGTATAGCTTGCACATAATTGGCTGGATTAACTAACTCGCTACCTTTATACTCACCAGAACATCCTTTACTTGCTTTTACTTTAATAGTCGTAGAGGACCATCTCAAATCATTTGCCAACTTTCTCAAACGTTCTTGAGGAGATTTCCCTTTCCTAAAACGATCGTTATTCTCCATTTCTTTTGCATACTGATGAGCAAGTTTTTTTATTTCAGGTGTAATCAATATTCTTCTCATAGATTTATCCCCAACCTCTTTGCCTCTTGCACAATCCAGTCTCTGTAACAATTATTGTCACCAAACCTTTTATGATACAACTTCTTCAACTGATAACGAACCACTTCATCTCCCACCAAATTGATGATGCCAAAAGCCTTTTTCTCACTCCAATACCCATCATTACAATCCTTATTGCTTAAATATGCGACAAGACTTTCTATCTTTTCTTTAGCAAATTCCCCCATAAAGCCATTACTCAGAAAGAAACTCTTATTCAGGAGTTCGTTTACATTAGCAGCAAATGTGTTAATGTCCATTTCACAACCGACATCCTTTCCTTTATCTATATAAAGGACATTACTTTGCGGAATGTCCGACAAGACAAAAGGCGAGTGGGTACTCATTAAAATATTAACAGCACATCGCTCATCAATTCTCAGTCTTTTTATCATGCCGACAATCTCATAAACAAAAGTCCTCTGATATTCTGGATGATAACACATCTCTATTTCATCCATCATGATGTTCACATAGCGATATTTGACACGTTTCTCTTCCTTTACGCTCAACAAATTCTCAATGTGGTATGCGATATTGCTCATTGTATGAACAAACTGAAGTTGCCCAGAACTTATATCACTCAAATCAACACAACCTCCATTTCCTCCGTCATCTTTCAAATCCATGTAAATTGTCGGATTGAAAAAAGGAGGAGGAAGTGTCTCCATAATATCATCCAATTCGCTCAGCGTTCCATTATATTTGGCATACTCTATATAATCAAATGCTCTTGTCGTAAAGATACATTTCTCTGCTTCTGACAAATTCTTCCAAATATTGATAAAACAGATAGTCTGACGTATCTTCAATGTTATATGTGAGTTCTGTTTCAAACTTTGACACAATGCTTTTGAATCATCGCGTTTCCAAGTCCCAACATCATTTATTGTCATTGAGTAGCCATTGAACACATTCATCATATCATTTCCCAGCCCAGCCCATTCTTTCAATGAAGGATAAGTACCAGCTGTCGACACAACCTTATATACAAGATATAGATAAGCTATCATTAGGACATCATCGTCAACAGTTGAATAATGAATATCAAAACAAGTCAATATATCATGGGCAATGGATTGATTGTTGCCCAAAATTTTTCTGAAAGCATCAAGTATGCAACTTCGTTTTTGGTCAATGCTATCCTTTATCAAGTCATATTCCTCAGGGTCTCTTACAAATTTCTTAATGTCAAATTTATCAATTAAGCGATGTGAATCAAGAATATATTCAATTCGATTAAGCTGATAACCATTGATGAATCGGTAGTCTTTTTGTTGGTAATATATGAGTAGTGCCGTTAATCTTGTCCTATTCAGATAGTTCTCTCTTTGCATGTCAAGTATTCCTCTGTCCCGATAGGGCGTAATGGCCAATGGTGCCTTATATCCATCATTCTTATGGAATAATGACGCTATCCACGCTCTGTATGTAAAAGGTCTTTGATACTGTTTTCTGTAGTTCGACTCTAAATAGGCATGAGGGCTATAGTTGATTACTATCGTATAAAAGAGATTCCTTGTGATATCCAAAATGTCTTCATCAACCATTTTGTTATTCATCAGTTGAAAACCTTTCATACACTCACTTGCCACATCGCTGTTCTCAAATCCCCAAGCATATTTTTTGTCTCCAAATTTAAACTTCAAACAATCTCCAAAACAATCTATCTTTCCCTCCGTCTTACCAATTCTGAAAGTCAAGCAACCACATATCTTCTGCACATATTTAAGAGGCAAAGTATTCCCATTGTTCCAACTATCCTTCAACACATAATAACTGAGATTATTTATCAGTATCAATATAATGTCAAACAAAGTAGATTTTCCAGAGCCATTCTTACCAACAATCGCATGAATAGAGATATTCTTACCCCAAAAATCATCCATCACGTCATTGTGTGTAGATTTGTCAAATACGAATGTACCAGGTAATAATATCTTTCGTATATTTATGTCCGTTATAGGGTATACCTTAACTAAAGAGAATTGGCGTATAGTCACAGCTAGAGTTTTTGAAATTATACTATCTATTTAGCCGTTTTACTCAAACTCTTTATAATTTCAACATACCGCGAAGTGCCGTATGCTTTTGTGAATTTCTGAAGAATCAACTTTCGGGCATTATCTCCCATAGTCTTACATTCTTCTCTATTTTGAGCCAAATGCTTTATCAATCCAGCAAACGCATCCGCATCACCAGCAGGAGCATACATTCCACACTTATGATTCTCCAATATATATGTCAGTTCGCCCTTATCAAAACTTGCAACCACAGCACGACCAGCCGACATAATTGAAAGCATTTTGCTTGGCATAGCAGCACCACCAAGACCTGGTTTACAACTTACCACACAAACATCGCCTAAACCATATACCTGCGACACCCTTTCCATGGGCTGCAAGGGGAAGAACTTTACATTGTCGAGTTTAAGCTCATTTACCTTTGCAACAAATTGATCTTTAAGTCCACCTGTACCCAAAATTAAGAACTCAACATTGTTTTCTTCTTTCAGCACGTTAGCTGCATCAATTATAACATCGATATTCTGAGCATTTCCCAAGTTTCCAGCATATACCACATGAAACTTGTCACGACTAATTCCAAACTCATCAAAAAGCGGATTGTCCTCTTTGGCAACAGGAACAACCGCATTTTCGTCAACCCAGTTATATACAACTTCGATTTTATCTTCGGGCACCCCCTTCTCCTTAACAAGATTATTCTTTATGTCTTCTGAAATACATATAATCTTATCAGAATTGCTCAGTGTTACCTTAGACACCCAAGTCCCTATTTTCCATAATAAGCCACCTTTTTTTGCTAACCCTGTTCCACTCAACGAATCGGGGAACAAATCCTGTACATTATGAATAACAGGACGCTTTTTAAAAATTCTTACAAATGGTATTTTAAGTCCTTGTATAGGCGGAGTACTATCCAAGAATATGACGTCGTAATCAGAAAATATTAATTTATAAGTATATACAATCTCACAAAAGACATATCTTAATGCTCTTAAAATAGAATTTTTCCCTTCTCCATACATTGAGAATCTATGCACATGCATCATCCCGTCACACAAAAATTCATCCTTTTGCCATTTTGCATCTTCAGGTATATTTCGCGTCGGAGTCGGCACATACAAATAAGATTGCACACCATGCTCAGCACAAGCTTTCAACACATCATCAATAATGGTCAATCCTGCACATTGTTCCGGAAAATAATATGAAAATGGTACAATTATTTTCATTCAGTTTCCATCTTTACATTATGAATAATATTCTCTGCTAAACTAATAGCCTTTTGAGGGGTTTCTTCAGTAACAATCACATGCCCTGAGCGACAAAGACTGCTTGTTACTTCAGGAATAACGTCACCCACCTTATGATATATTTCCCAGAGATAAACACGAGGGTCTTTTAAAATTTCTGTATTGCTGATGCTCACCAATTTGCCTGGCTTTGGACAGAAATAACGAATACAAACGCCTTTGGGTTCTTCTTTCGGTTTCAAATCAGGCTCAACACCTAATGCAACATTAATAGCAGCTGCCACCATATCAATACCCGTACTAAGGTGAGTCAACTCTGTTGAAATAAAATCACCACCAAGACGAGCACCAATCTCCATCAAATAAGCTTTGCCTTCCATCAATTTAGCTTCAGCATGGCAAGCACAGTTGTTTACACCCAAAGCCTTTACACCAGCAACTGCAGCTGCCTTCAGTGTTTCTACCTCAGTTGCAGAAAAACATGAAGGTTGATTATGTCCCAACTCCACAAAATGAGGAGCACCTGTTGTCTTTTTGTCTGTAACAGTAAGCACATTCACTTTACCATTCCATACAATTATCTCTATCGAAAATTCAGGACCTTCAATAAACTGCTCTATTAATACCGACTTGTCACGACTTTCATTAAGAGCTATATCATAAGCCTTAACAAAATCAGCCTTGTCCATATCACGAGAAACCTTAGCAATACCTCTAGAGCCAGAATTTCGAGACGGCTTCAATATACCATCAGTAGAGAAATCATTCTGCAAATGCATCCAAGCATTCTCTACATTCTCAGTTAAGAAACTTTTGGGAGAAGGCGCATTCCCTTTCTCAAAAGCCTCACGCATCAAATGCTTATTTGTAGCGCGTACAGCTTGTTCACGAGTAATGCCCGAAAGACCCAACTCATCATTAAGTCTCCCCATAACATTCATGCTCACTTCCGAACAAGGATGTATCACACCATCAATATGTTCTTCGTGAGCCACCTTCAACACATCCTCTTCAGATGTTATATTTACCACAATGGCTTTATCGGCATACTTCAGTCCAACAGCATTAGGGTCACCATCTGCAGCTATAACATATATACCCATTTCTTTGGCTTTCTTTATTACAGGCACTTGTAAGATACCTGCAGCCAGCACCAATAACTTCTTTTGCATTATCTTAGTGATTTACGTTCTCTCGAAATAGAACAGTTTGGATAGTTTTAAATACAATCTTCACATCCATCCAAAAGGTCAAATGCTCAGCATAGTAATTATCGTTTCTCATTTTCTCTGCACCTTCAATGCTGTTACGAAAATAAGCTTGATTATACCCCGTAATTCCAGGTTTAATGGTTAATACAGATGGATATTTTTCCTGATACACATGCAGAAAGTCTGGCGTATCCGGACGAGGACCTATAAAACTCATTGTACCATTCAGTACATTCAAGAACTGCGGAATCTCATCTAAACTTGTTTTACGCATAAATCGACCAATTTTGGTCACACGCGGATCATCATCACCATTGTAGGTATCGCCATTTTTCATTCGGATGTCAGGTGCATTCATTATCATAGATCGAAATTTATACATTCCGAACAGTTTGCCACCCAGCCCTATTCTCTTTGCTTTATAGAAGATTGTCCCCTTGTCGGAGATATAGATGATAGGACCTAATACACAAATGAGAACAAGAACGAAAGGAAACGCCGCAACACCGACAAAAACATCAAATATTCTTTTTCCAAAAAGTTTATACATAATAAATTATGACTTTATTGTATGATGGAGACAATGATTTTATTAAATATCGAGTTAGGATTTCGTACAATCCTATTAAAAACAAAGAAAAGATTTGGTGTGTAGAATAACATTGAATTCATTTTACGAATAATACTATTAGGGAATTTTTTCATATATAGATATTCCTTTTCACCATAATACTTTTCTTTATTTTCATTGAACATTTTTTTTGTTCCCCAAATGCAGATTGTGCTTAAAAGCGCATACACTTCTCGAGAATATACCCACTGACTGAATTCCTTCGTATAGTGTTCCACAATGTATGCACAAAGTCGCCTATATCCTGCTAAATTTGAATCAATCTTTTCTTGCGAGGGTGCAGTCATTAAAGAATCGGGACGGTCAAAATGGTTGTAAAGTTTCTTATTGAGATATGCAATCTTTTCTGTATTTACCATCAGCTGCCTCAAGCAGATTAGATCTGCACCCAAAATAACTTTTTCATCAAAATGAATACCCAACCTCTCAAAAGTAGATTTCTTAAAAAACATATTGGATACCATCAAAGGAAGGCGGCGAGTCAGAAGATTCTTGAGAACAAAATCCCGCTCATAGTATTCTACCGGAATATCTTTTGTTTCTTCTGGGAATGTAAATATTGCATCCTCACCTACTTCGTCATATTTACTAAAAACAAAGTCGAGTTTGCTGCTTACAGCACATTCATATAGTTTCTCTAGGAAGTATTCTGAAATGGTATCGTCAGGATCTATGCTTACAATCCACTCACCCTTGGCTTCTGCAATACCCATATTGCGAGCTGCTGGTAGCCCTTGAATAGTCTGCTTAACTACCCGATATTCAACACCTGTACCTTCTAGTACTTTCTCGGCAATTTCAATAGAATCATCAGGAGTATTATTATCAACCAATATCACTTCAAAGTCTTTGTATCGCTGAGCAATTACAGACTTCATTGAATTCTCGATGTATTTACCTACTTTATACACAGGTATAACTACTGAAACTTTTGGCATACTAATAATATTTATATTCCAATCCAACTATCTAACATAATGTCTGGAGACTTACGGCCAGAACCTTCGCAGAACCAAGCTTTAGGGTATATTATTGCCTTTTGTTCATGGTTCATATAAGCCCCCCAATAACTAAAAGTACTATTGGCCATAATGTTGATTTTAGCAAGCGACATGAGTTTGATGTCCAGATAACTGTTGTCACCTCTATTGCAGTCAACATAATGAATATTATCTCCAGTAAACTTACCTCTCACAAAATCTAAATCATCTGAAAAGAAATAAAACTGGCAATTGGGTAAAAGATCTTTTGCTTTTGCCATTGCTCTTTCATAATAATCCGTTGAACTCAGATCGACGTACGCAGATCCAGGGCGAATATAGTCACCCCTTCTTAGATGAACTGCCACTGAAGGACCATTAACAATCTGGCTAGCAAAACCAACATATTCACCAGAGACAGATGTATTCATCTTCACTTGCAACCAACTGCTATCTTCCCTCTCATAAAAATACTTTAACTGCAAGCTATGGGCGAAAAATGTTGAATTATCGTTAAGTTCTCCACTTTCACAATACCACTTCGGAGTATATTTTTGCGGGATTCTCCTTAACAGGGCTCCTATAAATTTAAAGACAATAAACGACAAGATATTTGTTAGAACACTAATCTCAGGTACTTCTAAATTAAAGTATTTATCTACACCAATCTTTGGACAATGGGGATCAACAAATGCGAAAATCCGTTGATTAGGGAATTTGTTTTTTAGATAGTCTTTGTACTTACAATAGAAAACTTGGTTGCCCAAATTTCCATTAAACCAAATAATTTTCATATTAAAGCGAATATAGTATTGACTCTAGTTGACTTAGAATAGCCTCAATCTTATTATGTCTCAAAGCATAATCCTTTCCTTGTGATCCTAATCTCTGTCCTAATTCTCCAATTGATACTACTGCATTCATAAAATCAGGAAGCTCCGATCTTTTTGTTACAGTTATACCTCCAGGAAGTATCCTCGCATTGCCTGCATCAGTACTAACAAAGGGGGTTCCACAAGCCATTGCTTCTATCAAAGAAACTGGATATTCTTCATGCTCACTACCCATAACAAATAATGAAGCATGAGAGATTATGGATGGAAAATATTCTCTATCTATCCCTGTTAGTAAATGTATCTCTTTTTCATATTTATGAGATATAAGATTTGCTACATTTAAAACTCTCTCATAATATTCATTCTTTGAGCTACCAATACAAACTAATGCATAGTTTTTATCCTTTATATTAGCAAAGGCGTTTACTATGTCCAATTGTCCTTTGTTTGGAATATAATTAGCTATACAAAGAATATACTTCTTCGCTTTTATATTCAAAACAGAAGAAAAATCCTGTGATTGTTTATATTCATCAAAGAATATATCATTAGCTGCATTTTCAAGAATTTCTACTCTCTTCATATGTTTCTTCATATAATGCAAATCACTAGCACATAAAGACAAACAAAGTACAGCATCAATGTCTTTTGAGAAAGAAGGTAAAGTGGAATTATAATACCTTTTCCAACGAAACCAATTGTGTGTATTACCTATTGAATGAATGATATTTGTATCCCAACGAAACATCTTTTGATGTATGCCTGGACCGCCATGAGAATGTAAAACTACTTTACAATTCATATACTTCAGATAAGGCAACAAAATGTCTGTAGTATGGCATTGAAGGCACTCTAAAAATAGTATATCTTTAGGATATTCTGTTACGAATTTTATATACCTTGGGTATTCACCATACTTTTTTTTGAAAAGATTCAATCCCCAATTGAAGCGATAGACAGTCACACCATTGAGCGTTTCTTGAGCCTTATAGTCATGTCCGTTCATACATGTTACTACAGACACATTGTGTCCTCTTTTTGCCAATCCCTCTGCAAGATATTGCACTACCACAGGAACACCACTGGTTTCCGGGTAATATGAGAATGTTGTAAAAAGTATTTTCATATAGTTTTATAAAATTCTATTGTATTATTGGCAACGGCACTCCATGACAAATTGCCGTTGCGAAAGTCTTTTTTGATCGTATTACTCATCTTCAACAATACTTGTTGATGAGTTAAAAGATAAGTTACAGAGTCTACAATTGCTTGAGTGTTTCGTGCAGGAATAACCAAACCATAGTATTTGTCCTTAACCATTTCCGGAAGCCCACCAACATTAGTAACAATACAAGGCTTATTAAATGCAAAAGCAGACATAACAACACCGCTTTGAGTTGCATCAACGTAAGGTAATATACAAAACTGACAATTTTGAATTAAACCTACAAGTTCATCGTCAGGAATAAATCTATTACGTATATCGATATATTTTAGATTTTTATACTCTGAAATATCAAAATAATAATTACCTTTACCTGCTATAACAAAAGTTGTTTGAGGGTCTGCTTTATGGATTTCTTTTATGGCAGGGAATAAAAACTCTAATCCTTTGTATGTATTAACTGTTCCAAAAAAAAGAACAAATTTTTGAGGTATATTCACCAAGTTAGGTTTATTAGCATGCAGACAGTTGTAACAACTTAGATTTGACACCAATACTTTTTTCTTATTTTTCGAGATGTTGAAATAATTAAAGAAATCATCTACTTGACTCTTGTTATATACTATATAATTAGTAAGTATTTTCACAGATAACCATTTATTAAAAAGATATCTCTTATTTATAGATGATGAATGGTCAATTGGATCATGAATTGAGAAAACTATTTTTTTTCTAAAAGCATATAGTATATATGCAAAGTAATCGAATGGTTTTGTTATATGAATAATGTCAAATTTACCTTTAAGAAGAAAAATGAACAACTGAATATATGCCCAAAAACATCTTATAGAATAGGACTTGTTTGAATTTATATTCAATACGTACATTTTTTCCAAATTTACAAATTCTTTGTATTTATTAAGCGCAGGATAAATATTAGCTTTAAACAGACCTGTTTTGTGATAGCAATAATCAAAATTACAAATTGTCGCATTGTCATTTCTGTTGTACAATAAAACATATATAACATCCGTTTTTTTTGACAATTCCCTTAAAAAACAAAAATCCACATCAGCAAAGTATGTAGAAGAGATATAAGCAACTTTCATATTATATTATTCTGTATATTTTTATTATACTGTGAACCAAATGCAATAACACTTAATGTAAGCATTAATGGAGTAAAAAATGTATACTCCATAAAAGAAATCACAAGAAGGACTATTATTGAAGCTTTGGTAATTAAACCTCCATGCCTATAGATATATGAATAAATAAGTGTTAGTAACAAAATACCTACAATCCCATATTCAACAAGGTATGCTTGAAACCCATTAAACAACATACCTTCGTCATATCCAACTGTTCTACGTGCTATACTTTTTACATCATCTCCATTGCTTCCAAATATTTTATTACTTATAGGTAAATTGTCGTATACAACATAGCCTCTAAGCATTCTAATAGAACCACTGGATTCTGTATTTTCTAATGAAATTTCACTCTTTCTATCAACCATTTTACCTCCTGCTTCGCTATTTATGTAAGAATGAACGCCAAAGTAGAATAACGGAAGTAGAAATATAGTGTATACTATCTTTTTCTCTAAATTCAGAGTTGAATATATAGAAGCAAATTTAATTAATAACAAAAAAGCAAGACCGATTACACCACAGCCTGATTGAATAAGTAATAACAAAACAATAATACCCAATATAATACATTTGTTGTAGTGTTTAACATTTGTACTACCAAACAATTCTAATACTAATACACAAAGCAAATATTGTGCAAAATATGCAGGTTCCATGAACAAAGCCGATGGTCGTTCGGCTTGAAGATGGAATAAAACTAACTCACTATAACTAAAATCCCTATAAAGCACATTGGAACTTAATGGAGGAACAAAGCACATATTTGAACCAGTTTTATATATTAACGCTAATTGAATACAAAATAAAAATGCACTTACAAAGAAAACAATTCGCATATATCTTCTTAAGTATCCTACATTATAGAATTTACTAGCAAATCCCATACAGATAACCCAACAAAAAGCATGAGATCCACCAGGAAGCAATAAAGTTGGACTAAATGATTTAGACATTAAAAATGTAACAAATCCAATATACAACCAAAATACTGCAAAGAATTTTGGTAGTATTATAGTGTTTTTTGCACTATATTTGAACAGTGAAGATATATATAATATCACGAAAAGAATCGTTCCATACCCGAATGTCATCGGAGGAATATAGAAAAAATCAACCAAGGGATATATTGCCAACATTAACATGGCAATGTTCTGTTGTTTATATAACTTCATATTTGTTTTACTTTAAACACTTTTTTAAATATCATTTCCTTTTCCTTCTTTTCAATTCCCATAAGCCAAACAGAAAGGATAATACATAAAATAATCATAATTGTAGCTAAAACGGCTCCAGCCACAGTCGCATTATTTATATACCGATCTATCAAAACTGCCATTATAATAGAAGTTGTAAACACAGGAAGGACTCTATAGATTACTTTCCTAATATATACATGTATATCTAATTCAATTTTTTTATGTAATATAATAAGTTCAGAAACGTACGCTATACTCATAATTACAAAATAGACAACAAATATAACTTCTGGTATACAACCTAATATTAACAACAAGTATGAAATTGGGATTACTAGAACTTGAATTGAGCAAGATACAATTTGATACTTTTTAATTTTCCCCGTTGCATTCATTGCTGTGTTCACAGGTCTCTCCAATGTATCAATTAGTGAAACTAGTAATATAAGAATCAAGAAATTTCTTGTATGATCAGGTACATCTACTAACCAAATAGATAAAATTGTATCTGAGCACATGGATATAGGTAATGCAATACAAAGTAATAAAAAAAATGAGAACCTGGATACGGCAAATAACAAAGTATGCAATCTGTAAAAATCATGTGTCGCATATGATTTTGTTATCTGTGGATTTGCAGCCGTTTGGAAATTTGTTATAAAACTTTTTACTGCTCCTTGGACTTGATAAGCTACACCTCTTGCCGCATTTACAGCTGGGCCAAAGAAAATGTTAAGTAAAATGTTAATTCCTTGATTATAGCCAACACAAGCAAGATTACCTATCATACTCCATCCTGCAAAAGATATTATTTCTTTAAATAGCTTTTTATCATGTGGTATTGAAAATTTCACTTCTGAAAAATGTTTTATACAATATGTTTCATATAGAGATACATCTAAAATAGTAACAAGCATATACAAAAAACCATACACAATCAAGTTATCAAATGGCAATGTTTGTAACAAATACACTATCATTAATTTTAATATTGCGTCAATAATGGACAAATAAGCAAAAGCCCCCATTTTTTCGTGAGCAATAATTGTAGCATTAAATGGTACACACATCATAGATGCGACACTAGATACAATTGAGAACTGGTACACCCAATGTGCAGCCTTGATTCTATCATAGGGTATAACCATTTTATTATCAAGTAACCATAGACCTATGGTTTCTGCAATAATAACAATTAAAATAGCTATTCCTAAATGTACAATAACTGTTGTATTAAAGACTGCTTTTAACTTGTCCTTATCTCCTTTTCCCAATGCATATGTGATAAAACGGGAAGAGGCATTACCCATAGCCATATTAATAAAAGCAAACATAGAAACAATTCCCCCAACAACATTATAGATGCCGTAGTCTTCTATTCCTAGTGTTGCAAGAACAACTCGACTCGTGTATAATGAAACACCAAGTAATAGAAGCATTCTTAAATATAGGAGAATTGTATTTTTCGTTATTCTAGAATTATTTGATAGATCTTTCATATGCCTTTCTATATTAATCCCTTATTCGAGTGCCTTCTTTCATCTCAGCATTTATCTCTTCCAATCTCTTTTCAAGTTTATTTAATTTTCTGACTAGCACATTGTATCGTGGATTTTTAGCTTCCCATTTGGCATATTCCTTATTTGCCCGCTCATTTTCTTTATTTTCTAAAGCGTGCTTTCTATTAAAGAAGAACCAAGAAGCAGACCACACTGCACATAAAATGGAAATCATCCATGATTCCAGCCAACCAAAAAGTACTGACGCCATCACCAATACACCACAAACAAAACTTGCCCATCCTCCAATCATACAAAGTATTGGACCGAGGTTTTTAAAGGATTTTCCTCGTTTTTTTTCTAGAGGCGAAAGTTCGGCTTCAATTTCTTTTTTTTCCAATGTTAAAGAATTCAGTTCTTTATACAGTTCAATTTTTCGTTTAGCATCTTCCCGTTCTTGACGCGACTGAGCAAGTTCTGTCGCTTTTTTTTGCAACTCTTCCTTTTGCTGCTGCAATGAATCAGACAATTTGCTATTTTCTGATTCTAGATCACCTATTTGCTTATTGGAATTATCAACCTTGTCTTTCAAATCAGCTACGGCAATTTTGATGTCCTCTATTTGTTTCTCTTTCTCAGCCGTTTCTTTTTGAAGTTCCTGTTTCCTTTTTATTGCCACAGCTAAAGAATTCTTATATGCTACGTTATCTTTGTCTACAGCCTCCTTTATCAATTTTACTATTGACTGAGGAATAGCTCCACCCTGATTTATTTGATCGACTGTAGTAATAACATTCTTTGCTCTACGATACAAATGGGAAATAAAATCCTTGTAAACTTGAGGATCAAAATCGTCTTTAGTTTGGTTGTAAAAGCGAGCAACTTCCATTATTTTGTATCTCACATTAGATTTATGCAATCCTAAACAGCGAGCCATGGTTTCAGTCAACACACAGTCAGACACATCTATATTCTGTTTATTATGCATCCACAAATCTAGTACCACCTTTCCTGCGCTAATCGTAAAGCTTGCATCTTCATGCTGTGCACGACAAAATTTCACCAGCTCAATGTTATCCGTCAAGAAGTAAACATTCCCGTTATATTTCTTTTCTTTACGACGTCCTTTTATATAGTCATCCATATAAACATCATGTATTTCTCTAAAATTATCTTTAGAAGATAACTGGTTTTTATTTCGCAAATCCCCTAACAGCTTAGTTACAGCCTTTCCCTTATAATTATTGACAGCACTCTGTATAGCATTAGGAGACATATTGGGAAACACATCAATTTGAAGAGCGAGTAACTTTTTGCCCAAGTTCAAACGTATCTTGGCCAAATCATTAGGTAAGAGTTTTCTTCTTGTACAGGAATCATAAATATCGGTCAACGGATTTGGACCATTTTGTTCTACTTTTTCCAAAATATATTTTATTTCCTCCACTGTCATTGGATTCACCTTAAGCAGACCACCAGAGTTTAAGATGATAGAACAAAGTTCTTTGGAATAAGTTTGTTTAAGAGAGGTGGACAACTCAAGTAGTCCTAAGACTATGGAAGTATCCAAAAAGTATTCCGTCTTTATGCCATTATCCGAGTCGTTCACCAAAGGCTTGTCACTTTTAAGAAAAGCGACAACGATTGAACTCCAAAACAACTGATGCACTACAGAATATAGGTCAGTGTCTGTATCGTGTACATATTGCAAGAAAAATATTAATACCGCATATTTTTCATTTACACAACTCTTATTTTCATTCTCAAAATACCCTAAAATGTCGTCGGTATTGTCGGCTATGAATTGAACAAACGTTACTCCCTCATCCGAGCAACCTTGTTGAGTCAGAAATTCCTCATACATTTTTTCTATTTCATCCAATTTACCTGAGAAGAAACGTTCTTTTTGTTCTATATCATCCTCGTCATAAAATGCAGCATTTATTCGAAAGGTGTTTCCATTTTCATAAACAACGATGCTATAATTATGATCGTTTCCTATCTTGCATATAGACTTTGCTATAACAATTGTCGGTATCTTGACTCCAAACTTACCATCAATAAACTCGGAAACCTCATCGGCTGTACAATACACATTTCCCCCTATTTTCGCTGCAAAAATCTTCGCCAATGCATATTTGATAATAGGAAAATACAATTCTGAGTATAACCCCTTTGTTTTACTCGCATATAGAGCAGAAACAAAAGCATAATTCGACTTCTTCATTTTATATAATATTAGTGCTCTATTTAAGGCATAGCTTCTTCTATAGGCACATTGTAAATACCATAAGCGTTCAAAAACGTCATAACATCCTTATTTCCAATTTGTTTTACTAAATCCAAAAAGTTGCTATCGGAAACAGGTCATCGTAGTCCACACTAGCAGATTTCACGGCCTTGAGAAAGCCTTGAAGAACTACTGCTCTCCTGTATCGGAGTTAAGCGAATCCGCTCAAGTCTTTTCTTCAAAGCCCAATGTTCAAAAACAAAATCGTCAATGCGTTTTGCGTCTTCTGCGGAATACCAACTAACTTCCCATTTAGCCTCGGAAGAAGTATGCTTAAAGAGCCAATCCAGATAGTCTATATCAACAGGTGAAAATGAAAGACCATATATATGAACTATCTTGACTTCCATGAGGCGTTCGAAGAACTCCGAGTTTTTGAATATATACACGTAAGGGTTTTTATAGTACTTCTCCAGAGCTTCACATACCTTTCCTTCATCAAACGTACGACCATCTCCTACCGCAATAGTATTGTGTCCAAAAACAAGGTCTTCAGAGCTTTGTGCACAACCATGAATATATAAAATTCGTTCTTTAGGAATTTCATACAACAATTCTAATGTCCTAGTATAATTGAAGTTCAGAAAAATAGAGTTGTCTTTCTCCAACTGTAAATATTTAGGGTTGCATATTGAAGTCATGGATTTTACCCATTGTTTCATACAATAATGAACCACATCAAACAGCCCCGAGAGCCTATTAGCACAAGGTGATATTTCTATTAACGATGACGAAAAACGATCTTCCTTTTTCCGTTTTTCTTCAATTTCCTTCAATATAGTTTCCATTGACTTAGCTGGAGGAGTATTATCTTTAATATATTTGGGAATGTCCAACTTTCCCAAAGATACTTCAAAATCATTCCACCATTCAATATCGGGCAAGCCGTAGGCTGACTCTAATGCCTCATAGATAAAAGCATAATTAAACTTCAGCCATTTCCTAAAATCGCTATATCGAGTATTTAGACCTGAAAAGATATCAAATCCATTACCGATTACATACAAATGCTCTACCATTACTGACTAAGGTTCTTGTTCGCCTTACAGTGACCGATCATAAAGTCCGCTAGTTTTGGCTTGCTCTTGTTGAATGCTTTCTTGCCTGGTACCATCACTCGAATAATTGTAAGCGTCCCAAAATGTCGAAGCAACTTTGCGTTTTTACGTCTATTAACTACCATTACCGAACATTAATTAAGCGCAAACTCTTATTCCAAAGCAACATCTGTCCGACGTTTTCTATGTTTCATTCGTATTCTGCTCTAATTGATTCAACATTTTCAATAGAGTTTCAGCTTCGCACCGTACTAACATAGAAATTTCAGGAGCGTTCTTTTTGTATTTAAATAGAGTACCTTTAGGTAAATCCAGTATGCCATATACCACTTCGTTTGAATCAAAACCATAAGTCTCTTTCATTACTTCTAAGAGCAAATCTGCTTCATTCTTTGTGATTTTCTTCGTCTCATTTAAAAAAAATTGTTTTACAATGTGAATTCTTTCCCTGTATGAATAACACAACTCAGCATAAACTTTTACCCGTAAATCCTTGTGCTTCCATTCTTTTTTGGGTAAATTCACTTTTTCAAATGTCTTTTTTCCCCAATATTTTTTCAGGCCTTCTATTCTGCTAAGATAATTACTTTTCCTATCCTCGGCTACACGATCTAAACAATCATCAAGATCATCAGCTTTACCTGAGTTTGCTAGAACATGTTTTATATGCGAGCGCAATAGGCCCCAATAATCCTTCGGTATCTGATACTCAGAGTTAATCTCTTTATCAATAGCCTTTGCTGCATTATATTTATGCATACCTGTTTTCGACAAGTACTTACAAAACTGGCTAAAGGTAACTTTTTTAATGGACATAGATAATACTTGATTTAGCATCAACATCCAGTCTTCATAAACAATTCCTAGATATCGATTATTGTACAAAATAACATTATTGAAAAATCAATATTCGTTATGACTTACGCCACACCATCTTATTGACAATGCCCACGTAGCTCTGTACGATCTTCACCACCTTGGTGCTGACATTCTCGTCCACATAATCGGGGACGGGGATGCCATGCTGACCGTCACGGCAAAGCTCGACGGCGGTGTCAACGGCTTGGAGCAAGGACTTCTCGTCGATACCTGCAATAATGAAGTCACCCTTGTCGATGGCCTCTGGGCGCTCGGTAGAGGTACGGATGCAGATGGCGGGGAAGGGGTGGCCGATGCTGGTGAAGAAGGAGGATTCCTCGGGAAGGGTGCCACTATCGCTGACGACGGCGAAGGCGTTCATCTGAAGGCAGTTGTAGTCGTGGAAACCGAGGGGCTCATGCTGGATGACACGCGGGTCGAGTTGGAAGCCTGAGGCGGCGAGACGGTTGCGGGAACGGGGGTGACAACTGTAGAGGATGGGCATGTCGTACTTCTCCGCCATCTTGTTGATAGCAGTGAAGAGGGAGAGGAAGTTCTTCTCCGTGTCGATATTTTCCTCGCGATGGGCGGACAGGAGAATGTACTTGCCTTTCTCCAGGCCGAGGCGTTGGTGGACATCGCTGGCCTCGATATCGGCGAGGTTGTTGTGGAGGACTTCCGCCATGGGGGACCCAGTGACATAGGTGCGCTCCTTAGGCAGGCCGCAGGCAGCGAGGTATCTTCTTGCGTGCTCAGAGTAGGCCATGTTCACGTCGGAAATGATATCGACGATACGGCGGTTGGTCTCCTCGGGCAGGCACTCGTCCTTGCAGCGGTTGCCAGCCTCCATGTGGAAGATAGGAATATGGAGACGCTTGGCTCCGATAACGCTGAGGCAGCTGTTGGTGTCGCCAAGAACCAGTACGCCGTCAGGCTTGGTCTGGGCGAAGAGCTTGTAGGAGCAGTTGATGATGTTGCCGCAGGTAGCGCCAAGGTCGTCACCGACGGCATCCATATAGACCTCGGGCTCTGCGAGCTTCAAGTCCTTGAAGAAGATACCGTTGAGGTTGTAATCGTAGTTCTGGCCAGTGTGGGCGAGAATGACATCAAAATACTGACGGCACTTGTTGATGACGGCGGCGAGACGGATGATCTCGGGACGCGTGCCAACAACGATGATCAACTTTAATTTGCCGTTGTCTTTAAACTTAATATCTGAATAATCGAATTTTGGTTGCTTTTCCATAAATGTATATTTTTTGTACGAACACGAATAATACGAATAACACGAAAGATTAAGCATATTCGTTATATACGTACTCTTCGGGGGTGTTTTTATACGAGAATTATTTTACTTTTCGCTCGAATTCCAAACCGTCCGCGTTTCCGAAGTTTAAAAGGAGTCCAAGTTTATACCCTGTAGCTTTTAGATAATTGAAGACTTGACTTCTGTGTGTATCATCTAAATGTGCCACAGCTTTTAACTCAACTATAATATTGCCGTAACATACGAAGTCGGCTCGGTATGTTTGCTTCAATACGACTCCATTGTAGGAGATGCTTAACTCTTTCTCTCTTTCATACGGAATATTGCGTTTAGCTAACTCTAACTCAAGAGCTTCTTGATATACCGCTTCAAGAAAGCCAGGACCAAGCGTGTTGTAAACGTGCATGGCAGCGCCTGTTATATTGTAGCTTTCTTGCTTGTGATAAATCATATTCGTTCGATTTGAGCAATTCGTGTTCCGAATAACCTTTATATGTGTTCGTTATTTTTCGACTTTGTCAAAGTAGGTGTCGGGCCTGTTCGGATCGAATATCTCGTTGCAGTACATGACGGTGACGAGGTCTTCGGTGTCGGAGAGGTTGATGATGTTGTGGGTGTAGCCGGGGAGCATGATGACGGACTGGATTTTGTCACCACTCACCTCATAGTTGAGGACTTCGTCGGTGCCTTCCTTGCGGAGCTGGATGAGGCCGTGGCCCGAAACGACGATGAACTGTTCCCATTTGGTGTGATGCCAATGCTCTCCCTTGGTGATACCTGGCTTAGAGATGTTGATGCTTACCTGTCCGCAGTTGAGGGTGTGGACGAGTTCGGTGAACGAACCACGCTGGTCAACATTCATTTTCAAATCGAAGATAGCTTTTTCTTTGGGCAAGTAGCTCAAGAAGGTGCTGTACAGGCGCTTGGCAAAGGAGTCGGCAGGGATCTCGGGAATCATCAAGGTCTTGGGCATATCGGCAAACTGATGGAGCAGGGCCACGATTTCGCCGAGGGTCGCCTTGTGGGTGACGGGGCAATAGCAGTAGCGGCCAACCTTTTCGAACACAGATTTCACTGATTGAACAGATTTTTCTTTATCCGTGTTATCTGGGGTATCCGTGTTCGTTCCATTCATGGGGATGACTTCCAGGCCGTCAAACTCGCAATGGTGCTCCTCGCCCTTCAAGGCGTGGATCATCTCCTCGACAAGGTCGTCGATGTAAAGAAGTTCAAGTTCTACACTTGGGTCGTTGACCGTGATGGGGAGGTCATTGGCGATGTTGTTGCAGAAGGTGGCTACGGCACTATTATAATTAGGTCTGCACCATTTGCCATAGAGGTTGGGGAAACGATAGACCAGAACTTTGGATCCCGTCTCCTTACCATACTCCAAGAACAGGTCCTCGCCAGCTTTCTTGCTGCGACCGTACTCGCTATTACCGAAACGGCCTGTCAAGGACGCTTGCTGAGAGCTGGAGAGCATCACGGGGCAAGTATTCTTATGGGCCTTCAGTGTGTCAAGCAAGGTGGAGGCGAAGCCGAAGTTACCCTTCATGAACTCGTCATTGTCCTTGGGGCGGTTTACGCCAGCGAGATTGAACACGAAGTCGCACTCCTTGCACCATGTGTCGAGTTGCTCGGGGGTGGAATCGAGGTCGTACTCGAAGACTTCCTCGATTGACAAGTCGCCGTAGCAACGGGCCTTGCCGTCTTTGATGTTATTGAGTTG
>ULQD01061931.1_pt1 | contig 25797 bp, 29 predicted proteins | sample 1954121 | NCBI WGS metagenome assembly ULQD01 (sample SAMEA4835646, study PRJEB28245) | human gut metagenome | biome: gut microbiome; material: fecal sample | place: Denmark | collected 2008 | reverse complement strand
CAAACAAACTTTACATAATTATTCCCTATACATAACGTAGTCGTCTATCCACCCTTTTAGGGTATCAACTCCCCACGCTTCGGCATCGTCAAAGATACCGTCCAATACTTTGATAGGCTCGCTGAACTTCACTATCAGCGTTTGGTAGGCTGCGTTCATCGTCTGTCCTCCTTTTCTTCCTTTGCCGTGAGCCACTTGTCCCGTGCGGCTCGGCACTCGTCCAATGTGGGTTTGACACAAGAGAACAACTCTCCGTTTGTGGGATGGCGGTAGTCGTACTGCACAAGTGTCCGCTTGCGTCTGCCGATACCTAATTGGAAACGCTCGTATTTCTCCGTACCTGCTTCAGTGCAGGTGCTTATTCCGTTGATGGTCATTCGTGTTGCCATAATCGTTGATTTTAGAGTGGTTAAAAATGTACTGACAAAACTCTGTTGCGCATCACCATTTCGGGGTCGCTTGTATAGCGTTGGTGCAGGTAGAAATGGTGGGAGCCGAAGCCGTAAAGGAAGAACCTGTCAAGTTCGTGCTTCTCGGCAAAGTCCTTTACACTCCGTCTTAACTGCCCCTCACTCGTTGCAAGAGTGAGGAGGTTCACAAATTCAATGAACATCGTGGGGATTTTATCGTCCCACAGACAAACCATGCTTTCAATTCTTACTTCCATACTATTGGGTATTATAGGTTGATACTATGCCGCTTCCATCCGCTGGCGGATAAGGTTCACGTTGCTGTTCACAAGGTTTACAATGCGGTCGTGGTACTCGGTATTGGAATTGTGCAAGCCACGACTTTGCACCACTTCCAATGTCTTCAAGGAAACCTCCACCGTTTCTATGCGCTTGCCGTCAATGGTTGCGGATAGGATAAGGGAGTTCTTTTCAAGGAAATAGGAGTTGGAAAACACGCAATGGTGCAGTTCCGTCCCTTCCGCTGCAAACTCCGCAACGCTCTCCAACACACGCACCTGCAAAGTGCCGTCCGTGAAGGCTATGCCGAAAAATATGCCTTTGAGTTTGCGGTATGCCTTCTCGTGTTTCTTCGCTTGGCGGATGCGTTCCTCCAATTTCTTGCGCTCTATCTCCTTGTTGCGCTTGTGCATAAGTCTGTCATGTTCGGCTTTGAGGTCGGAGGGGCAGACGTACTTCGGGCTGTTCGTGTCCTTGCCGAAAAGCCGCAGGAGGTCTATGGTGTCACGCCACATGGAGCCGTCAGCAATGGTGTAGCCGTTGCGGATACATATCTTCACGGATGCCCAATACCTCTCTATGTCAAAGGAACTGCGGATATAGTGGCGCAACATGGGATATTGCCCTGCTTTCAACAGCGTTTCGGATCGGCTGTCGGAAAGGATAGCCGTGAAAAGGTCGTAAGGCAGTATGTTGTGGTATTCGCCATTGAAGCCGTTGCGTTTCAGTTCGGGAATGAAACGCTGTCGGGGATAAGTGCAGACGGGGTTTATATCGTATGCACGGAGTTTGTTGTTCTTGCGTACCTCCATGTCGCTGTATTCCGCCCATAGGTCGTAGTAAAGTATGGACATTCCTCGCAGTCGGGCGACAGTGACGGTTGTGCCTTTGGGCGAAATCCACCTTTGCACCACTTCATAAATGGAATACTCGGCTGCCTGCCCTGCCTTGTATCGGGATTTGACGAAGAAGAAGCGTATCACTTGGTACTGCTTGCAGGTGGTGATGATGCAGAAATACTCGTTCTCGTTGAAAACCCTCTTTCGGGTGCGCAACGCTTCCAACTCCATGCCGCAATCCGGGCATGTGCATCCGCAAACGGTGTCCGCAAGGTCGTGTTCACTTTTCCACGAATGTCCGCACTCGGTGCAGATGTTCGTGCCGTCCGCCCTCTTGATGGCGTAATGCTTGAAGCAATGGCGGAAAGCGTATGCCCTCTGTGTGGCGGTCAATTTCGGCAGTCGCTCGCTCAATCGTGCGACTTCCTGCTGTATGGGTGTTCTCGGTTTCATAATCAGAAATTGAATAGGTTGGGTTGTTGTACTTCTTGTGCGGTCGCTTTGGTGGCGGTTCTCGGCTTGCTGCGGTTCTGCAACTTGCGGAGTTCCTCCTCTTGGTATCTGCGGAGTGCGTTCTGCCGTGCTTCCGCCTTTTCCTCTGCCGTGAGTTCCACCACGTGGTTCACCGCCACTTGGCATTGGATTAGCTTGCCCACCTCTATCTCGTTCTCGTCATAGTAGTGGACTGCTTGCCCGAATATCTCCCCGTCCGTGAAGCCGTTGCAACCGCTCCGCTGCACATAGTTGAGAATGTAGGTGACGCAATCGTCTATGTTCTTGGCAGGGTTGCGGTAGTTCTTGGCAAAGAGCGTATCTTCCGCCGCACGTTGCTCCAAGTACATCTGTATCGTTCTCTTGAAATGTTCTGTTCCTTTCATATCGCTGTCGTTTTTATCAGTTATACATTTTTCCGTTTCCCAAAAACTCGTAGTCGTTGGCTGCGCAACTCTCCTCAAAACTCTCTTCGCTGCACTGGTATTCCATATCGTCACGGCACGACTTGAAGAAGCTGTCAAGGCACTTGTCCATGAGGTCGTACAGAGTGGTTCGGGTGTCGGGGGCTTTCAGAAAGTCGTAGATGGGTCGCAGGATGTCCTCGTCTGCGCAATAGCCTGTCAGTACGCAACAGTTATCCGTGAATATCCGGCTTCTACGTTGCTTATTGAAATTTCCTTTGAGGTAATAGGTTTTCGGCTTGAATAGGATGTGCCAATAGTTATTGACGATGTATTTCAGAAGCCGTATGCCGCAGAGTTCCTCCTCTTTTCCGCTGTAACGTGAGGTGAAACGGTAGGAATAACGGCACGTGTCGTAACTCCAATCGTTCACTTTGACTTTGAACACACTTTCAAATGCTTCCAGCGTGTTGCGGTTGTCACTGTCCCAACCGTATTCAAAAGTGCGTAGCCATTCATTGTATGCGGTATCTCTCGCTGCTGCGGAGAGTTCGGCTAATTGGAATAGGTCGTATGTCCTTGTTATCGTTCTCATATCGCTGTCATTTTAGATGGTCTGTTTCAGTATCTCTCTCCAATAGGTCGGCTGCACTTCGCTCAAAAGGAAGTCTGTAAAGTCCCTCCGTGCGTCCTTGTTCAGTTCTCGGTAGAGTTCACGGAACACGGATATGTTGCCGTTGATGTACGTTTCCACCATGTACACGAAGATGTTGTCCACCTCGTAGTATCTGCATTGCTGCGCTGCCGTTTTGCTGCTTCTCTTTGCCATGTCGGTAAGGGTTAAAGGGTGAATAACCAAAGGATGAAACCGAAGAAGGCGGTTGCGGAAAGGATAGCCACGATTACGCCTATCGCCACTCGGAACACTCCGTTTACAATCTCTCTAATGATGCCCCAAAGGATGCCGAACACCACGAAGGCGGTGCGCACAATCAAGCCGCATATCGCAAGCCCTATGTACTGCGCCATTTGTCTGAAATTTGCCGTTGCCGTCATATTTTCGCTGTTTTTGATTTTTTGTTTTTTTAATGCGGATTCAAGAGTTGAGGGAGTTGAGTTTCAAACTATCTTATCTGCCTCTCGTTTATCCGACATTTTTTTTATGCGTCTTTCTGTCGCATCGGTCGTTTTCGTTTCGGGTGCTTGAAAAGGTAGGGATTAGGGGATGCAAGGTTTTTCGGGAAAAATACTACCCATAGGGCTGGAGATTTTTTCCGAAAACAGGAGGCTTGACCTTGCATTCCCGTCCAATCCCGGAATTACCTTTGCGCCCAGAACGGAAATGACAACCTGATGCGCTCCCTGAAAGATGCGAAAATGGAGGTAAACGGAAGTGGAGGCAGATTGGACAGGAAAACTTCGAAAGAGAAATCCGTGAAAAAGGGAAAACGCCAAAAGGAAAAGGGACACTGCCGGAGGCGTGAAACCGGGCAAACCACCGGCAAGGAAGTATGATTTTATATGTTTGGCCGAGCGTGTCCGGTCTGACGGATAAAATCATTCTTCCCGGTTTGCCTGCCGTGTGTGACGGCTTGTTCCATTCATGGATCGGGCGGTCAGACACGGCTTTCCGCTTACGGCTCAAAGGAACAGCAAAAAAGAAAAATCGTCAGAAACCCGTAAAAGCACCTCTTTGGCATAAGCACAAAAGAAATGGGCCTTGCATCATCAGTCTAAACTGTTGTTTAGGCGTGATGCAAAGCCCTTTTCTCCGCTTATGCGGCAGTCGGCATACGTTCGTTCAAAATCCTTTTGTACGATGGTGTGCCGACGGATAAAATCGCTTTTACGGAAAAACTTGTATGAGAAGAAAAAAATTAGGGAGATTCATTTCAAAATCTCCCGTTTTATTGTTACTTTTGCATACGAAGAGTTCTTTGAAGGTTACGCAACGCGCAGAAGGATGATGCAGTAGATAACTAACTAAATCGTAACCTATTACTATCATGAGCAATTAACCTACGCTCAGCTCCAATAAATTACACTCTTTTCGTAACTTCGGATTACAAATACACTTCAAGATTTAGAAAGGGGAGTTCATATCTCTCTTCTTTCTATCCGTGTGTTTGAAGCTCTTGGGCTTGACACTGCACCTTTGTGGCAAGCCCGTGAAGCGTACTTAAAAAGACAGGAACAAAAACGGCTGGAACTGAAGGCTAAGGAAGAAAAGGAACAGCGATTAAAGGAAAAGGAATGGCAACAGCAAATTGACGATTGTAAACAGAGTTTTCTAAATGGAGAACGAATCGAGGCAAATGTTTTTCTTGAAATAGCCAAACGGGACGGTTTTGAAATCCATATCCGTACCAAAGGCACATTCAACAAATCCGTAAACGGTCTTACAAAATCGGGAACAATCTATTTTAGAAAGTGTAAAGGCAAACGGACACCTGATTTCACCGGCTGTCAGCATGCCATTGCGGACTATCTCAATTTTCTTGCGTCAAGGCAATCCTGAAAATGAATATAGAAAATCAAGTAAAACAACATTATGAGAGTAAAGCCAAAACTAAAATGACTACTCCGAAAAGTTACACATTGTAACTATGACATCTAAAAGGGTCGCATCAAACTCAGTTTTGAGCAATGATACGACCCTTCCTTTAGCCTTTTGCCATCTGTTTATTAGCTATTAATATCTTTTACACTAGACCAAACAATATCACCTCCCCATACTTTACCTTCATAATCTCTTATATCCGCTTTTACTTCTTGCCAGTATTTCTTTGAAATAGTACTATGATTTGGAGTTTCATTCATAAAACCATTATAGACGCTTTGGGTCATGAGAATTGGTTTCTGAGAAAAATTTCTTATATCTTTTTCAAAATGAACCATCTTACCATTTAAGGTACTAATTTCGCCTGTACTCTCACTTTGCCATATTGAATTGGAAAATTCTTCAATGGACATTTCAACTGTTTCTTCTTTGTCCAAATACAATGGCTCATTATGAACTCGCTCTAATGGTCCTAAAAGAGAAGAAGGCAAATATGTATATCCTTGATCTTTATGACGGTATGCTCTTGGATTTTTAAGTTTTCTTGTAACTCGAAATATAGTTTCTGATAATTCTTTATTAGCGATATCTGTTAGTCGTGAAGCAATATTAGCAGGTCTCCCAATCCAAATTAGATTTTTGTACGAGCTGGCCTCTTTTCCCTGCTTTATTATACCAGTTTTATGAACGTACATTTCTCCATAATCAATTCCAATCCCGCATTTAAAATCATCACAGTATCGTCTGATTATTTTGGAGGAAATCGTATTTATTGAAATTGCACACTCTATAGCATTGGTAAAACAGTTTTTTGGAGGAAATACAATCATTACTCTATCCCCAATAATGTTTCTTACGAGTCCATGGTGGTAATTGGCACACCATAAAGCTGATTTTACGAATGAAGTGTACAACTGTCCCATTGCTTCCACATTGTATTTTTTATTCAATGCTACTGAATTTCTTATATCAACAAAAAGGACACAGGTTTTAATCATTTTTCCCTTTTTCGTCTCCCCACTTTCAAATGTAAGTCCTGAATCATCATAGTGAGGCACATTAATACAATATGTATCAAAAGTAAAGTTCGTGCTGATAATGTCTTTTATAGCATCAGATATTGATTGCAAATTATCTTTATCCATGTTTTATATTCTTTTTAAGATCCTAACTACTCTTTTGCCTATGCCTTGCAGAGCATACTCTCTGCAAGAGTGTGTCCAGCATGATGCATTATTAATAACTAAACCTAAAGGCTTTTTTCCTTTTAATCTACTATAATACGAATTTGCATAATAATTTATACTATTAGGCATAGAGACACTTTCCAAGCGGTATAGTTCGGTTAATGTATTCCCTATCATAGTATATTCTTCATAATATTCAGTAGGTGTCTTATAATAAATCACTGGACCATCATGTAATGCTATTTTTACTTCATTAGGAGAATTTTTGAAATGATTTATAATTTCTCTTGCACATTCTTCTGCTTTCCTATATTTAATTTTATAGTCACTAAAGTTTAAAAAAGGCTTTCCAAATATACAAATGATCCCATCTCCCATAATTTTTTCTATTTCTCCACCATGTTTGTATATTATTGGCATTAGTTCACGATAGTAGTTATCTAGCCGTTCTGTGACTTCTTGAGGAGAATCACTATTGGTTTTAGACGAAAAGTGGGTTATGTCAATAAATAAAAGAACAACATGTACTTTTTCTTGCTTTTCGAAATAATCAACAATGTTAGATGTCTGTTTTTTTGCAGTTATAGCAAAAAACTTGGTTTTTGGAACATGCTCAAAAAGAGGCTGAATATGCTCAACAGAAAATGCTTTCTCCAGTTCTTGAAATTCTAAATAATCCCCTAGTTCCTTTGTTTGTATATTAAAGGAATCACTAATCTCCTGTAGTGGAGCATACTTTCTTCGTAACGCTATAATCTGTTGTAAGTTTGGCATATTTTAGCTGTTTAGTAAAACAAAGAACAGAAAACTTCCAAATCCGTACAATATAGCTTTTAGGCTATTATTGTAATGCTTAAATTTACTTTCTACTATTTTGGAGTTGATATAAATTTGAGAATTAAGATCATTTAAATATTGCTCTTCGTTTTCAGAATTAGTACCTATTTCATATTCAGAGAATCCTCTGGACTGAATTGTTTTAAAGAAAATGTTTGATTCTAGCTGTAACCCTTGTTGTTCATATTTTATAGGATTGACTCTACCACATAGTGTCTGGTATAGTTGGTATATACTGATGATTATGCTTACACAAAAAGCTATTGCACAAACTAAAGATATTAAGTTTCGTATATTTGATTTACTTATGTGATCTGCACACCTGAAATGGAGAGTGGCAATCATGTCGTGCCCTATATCTGATGTGAATATAATTGTTACTATAACTCCTAAGAAAGTTAGAACGAATGAACTCTTAGTATCACAATTAAAAATCCATTGATTTATAAACTCTAATTTCTTAATGCTTTTTTCGATATTTTTTTCAATGTCCATAATTTTATTGACTTAAGTTAGTGTTACAAATATAAGAAGAAAATGGAAATGTAAGATGTTTTTTTTGTGTTTTCTGCTACTTTCAAGGTATATAGAAAAGCGCAAACTCGGCTTTTCTTCTTCTCTCTATGCTTGGAATCACTTTCCCCTTATAGCACCTAAAGGAAACATACTCCTCATAGATGTCACGCTCCCCTTTTTCCAGCTTCCGTATCAACCGGCTTTTCGGCATCCTGCCATGGCCCTTCAATCTGAAAATGCCCACATTATAGCTCAAAACGCCCAAAAGCAATGCATCATTCTCAAACTCCCGGAACGCATCACAACACTTTCTAAGGTCACTCCTCAGCAGCGAATCGGCCTGTGCCTTGCTCAGGTTCTCGGTCAATGTCTCCCCCGGAAGCAAGCGGTGCCCGTAACCGATGTAAGGCATCTGTCCCCGATGCCAGCCTTCCGCCCGTTTGATGAACTCCACGGCCTTGTCAAACAGCGAATCCGGCACTTCCCCCTTTCCTTGGGCAAAAGCGGAGGAGACCACAAACGCCATAAACACTCCGGCCGTCAGCCTGAGCCATGCCCTACTCATTGTCCGGAACGTTGTTTTCCGCATCATTCACATTGAAACCGTAGGTCAGCTGCCGCATATTCCCCCAGTTGTCCTCAAAATAGAGGTCGATGGTTTGCGAGTCATCCGCGCTTTGCGAAGTGTAATACAGCCGGAATCTCCGTTCATTCAGCAGGTAGCGGTCATTGGGCTTCAGCACCGTGCCGTCCTCCATCTTCAGGCTGCCCTTGCCGTCCGGCTGGAAGTACCTCAGCGTATAGACCGTTCCGGCAAAGTTGCCTTCCGGTCTGATTTCCAGACGGATTTCCACCGTTTCGCCGTTTGCTATCCCGTCCGCTACCGGCATGGCTTCCACCGTGAACGGGTATTCCTGCCGGACATCCAGCCCGCCGTCACAAGAAACAAGACAAAAAAGGGCGGCAGCCAGGCAGCAGGCCGCCATCATACAATCAAGGATTTTTCTCTTCATGGGTATATATCTGTTTTAGGGTTAGAAAATGTATTTGACTCCGATTCCATACTGGCAGTGGCAACGGCCCGAGGCGCCGCCCCACACAAACCGCTCACGCAGCCGAAGCAGCAGGACAACCCTGTCCGACAGGTAACCTTCCGCTTCCAGTGTCGCCGCACCGCCGTAAATGAACGATTCACACCTGTGCAGGGCGGCACCGTCATCCAGCAGTTTCTTGCCTCCGTTTACCGTCTCATACCCCAGCAGGGCCGAGACACCGAGGTTCAGGAACAGCACCTTGCCCGGCGAGGAAAAGAACGTATGGTAATAGCCGCCCTCGCCCGTGTATTGCGCCGTCAGGATATGCGTGTTCCTGTATGGGATGTTGCGCCGGAGCGTCTCCCCGCCGAACACCCACTGGTTTCCTTTTTTCGTGTAGGTGGAAACGGCCAGCGAGAAGGCGTAACCGGCATCGTGCCGATTCGCTCCGCAGTAAAAGCCGTCCGCCATTTCCGCCGTGAGACGGACACCCTTCATTCCCGGCAGACAGCGTTGCGCATGGGCTTGCCCCGCCATAAGGGCAAGCAGCGCAAGGGTGATATACACATACCTTTTCATCGCACTTTCAGTTCATTGATAGTCTCGGCACGCACCAGGTCTTCATTCTCTATCTCAAAGGACTGGTGGCGTCCCCCTTGTTTCTCATACATCTCCACCACCAGTTTCTTGTCATCGGGGATGGTGAACTTGGGCAGGGCAAACACCGTTCTCCCGCTCTTTTTCCCGTCCACACGGGTCAGGTAATTGAAGGCACGTAGCGGACAGATGACCTGTTCCTGCATGGCGGTACGTTTCACTATCTTCTTGTCCACGATCTTGAAGGTCACGAAGTCCACATCGAAAGGCACGTGGGTGGAATTTCTTACCTCGGTATGGAAATAAAGCAGGTCACCGTGCGCATAGAGCCCTTTGAGCAGGTATTGCACGCCGAACCGCTTACAGCCGATGTGCTTCACTCTCCGCTTGTCCTGTCCGTGCACGGACTTCATGACCAGGCGCACCAGCCTGGGCGACTCGTTGCCCAGTTCCTGCAAATAGATCTCCATCGCGTTGTTGGGACGGTTCACCGCCTCCCCGTCATGGATGAAGTCGCACATCTCCACATTCAGCAGCAGCGGCTCGTCGGCATACTTGACATTGAACGTGTAAAAATTCCCGTCCTCGGTAATCACGCTCATGTTTGTCTCGTTACGGAAATGCTTTCTCGTGGCCTTCACCCGGATCACATTCTCCGCGCCGTCCGCCTTGCCGGCTATCAGGTTGGGGGAACCGAGGTCCACGTACTTGACGGATGAGGGGAAAACCACATGCACCGTCTTGTCGTAGGTGATTTCCAGACCATGCGGAGGTATCATTTGGCTGAAGCCTATCTTGCGGCTCAGCCCTTCAAAATAATCTCCGCTACTCTGCTGCGCATGGGCAGCTAAAAAGCCCGTCAGAAGGGCAAACATCATCAGAATCTTCTTCATGTCCGATTGTTGTTGGTTGGTTGTTGAATAATTGTGTTTTCTCTTTTTCTACTCCGGGGTATGGAGCAGCAGCCTGTGCCCGGCCTTCAGCGTGATTTTCACCGTCCGCATCCTCTTGGTGACGTACTGTGACACGCCCTGTATCACGCCTTTCCCCACGTCCGAGGCTATCTGCGCGCCGACGTCCGTCGAGATGTTGATGCTGCTCCCCATCGAGGTCCCCATGTTGGCGGCTATCTCACGCACGGCATCATATTCCAGCGAGTTCGGGACAAGTATTCCCTGCCCGCCGTCGGCGTCATACACTTCCAGCTCCACCGGGATGATCGCCCCTTTGTACTCCACCGTCTCGACGAGCACGTCCAGCCGTTCCCCCCGGATACGCGTGCTACCGGTCAGCAGGGTGCCTTTGGGTATGAGGCGGTCGTCCACCGCCATGGGTTCCAGCAGCCGGAGGCGTAAGGCCTGCCCGTCCGATACGGTCTGCGTCCCGTGCACGCAGGCGGCGATGGTGTTCCTGTCCGGGGAGAGCGTCTTGCCGATGGGGGTATGGAATCCCGTATTCCGTTCTCCGGCAATCCCCTCTTCGTCATTCACCGGCCGGGACAGGGAGGACACCACCTGCTGCCGCACCTGCTTCACCGGTCGGGCGGCGGTCCGTTCTTTCCGGTCGGCTGCCGGAGCGGCGGTCGTCTGCTTCCCGTTGTAACGGGCCGCCAGCTCGTATGACTTCTCCATCAGTGCCATCTTCTCTTCCAGTGACTGCCCGCCGCCGTCAGGGTGCTCCCCGGACTGCCTCTTTTCCAGATTCTCGATGCGCCGCAGCAGCTCCTTGTCCTGCGGATGGTCGCGCGGCTCATGGATGGTATGGAGCGAGCGGTTCATGTTGCGGTAGGCCTCCGTGGACGAACGCACCGGACTGCGGGGTGTCATGGCTTCCGGTTCCGGGGGAAGCTCCACGTTCACTCCGCCCTGCGCAACACGCAGGGTGTCGTTCCGCTTCCTGTTGAACAGTTCCGACATTTCCTGAAAGGTGTCCTTGCGCTTTCTCTCCTTTTTCGCCAGGGCATCCCGTTCGTAGGCGCTGACTTTGTTGCCCTCCATGCGGGTCTCTTCGGGTGAGGGAATCTCCGTATTGAATCCCAAGCCTTTTCCGGCTTCCTCCTTTTCCTTCTGTGTCGGGCTGTATATCAGCAGAATGGCTCCCGCGAACATCAGGAAAAAAAGCGGGTAGATGACAAACTTCGCACGCCGGCGTTTCTCTTCGGGTGTCAGCGGCTCGTCACCCGACAGTCCCAGCAGTTTCTTTATCTTCTGTATATCCGTTTTCATCGTAGCAGTTGTTTGGATGGATTTGTATTGTCTTCCGGCCGCAAGTCGAGCCGCCGGATATGTTCTATTCTCATCGTCCCGTCGCTCTTTCCCGGACCGGAGAGCGCGGAGACAATCGTGTACAGGCAGGCGACCAGGAACAGAAGGAAGGCGGTGATTGCCACCAGGCTCCGTTGCCTTCTTGTCAGGCGGCGGCAGAACAGCCGTATCCGGCCGTCCGCCCGTCTCAGGCAGGCATATCCTCTTTTCATCGCTCCGCGCTCCTTATGTCCTTGTTCTCCAGGATGGTGAACTGCTCGATGATGAACCCGTTCGGATTGTCGTCCGAGCGCCCTGTGTTCTGGAGCGAGCAGGAGGTGACAAGGCTGCGCTCGGTCACGTTGCTCTCCCTGATGATCATCTGGCGGGCATACGTCGTTGCCTTGTAAGGATAAACGGCGAAATCGCACACCACGCTGTCCACATGCACCACCTGGTTGATGTTGCCCGAAATCAGCCGGTTGTAATAACCCTTCTCGGCAAAGTCCACATAATAGTGGTAGGCGCTCTTGTCCGCCAGTTGCAGGGCGCGGTTGATGTTGTGCCCGATGGCATCCTTCTGGGGCGAGAGCGAGAAGAACAGCTCGTGAAAGCGCCTTACGTGCTCCCTAGCCTCGGCGGGACGGTTCTGCGAAAGGTCCTGCGAGAGGGCCATCATCAGCGACTTGCCGCCGTCCAGCACGTAGATTTTCTCACGCTGCCTTTCGGCGAAGCGGTACGAGCTCCACAGCGCATAGCCGGTGACGAGCGCACAGCAGCCGGTGAAGACCGCCAGCATCAGCCGGATACGGCGGAAGCTGCTTTCAATGTTGGTCAATGACTTGAATTCCATGTATGAATCGTTTCTTTGGATTGATTGATTTTTTCTTTCTTCCGGCGGGATACGTATGGTGCTCCTGGTGACATACGTTAGTGACGGCTTGTTACATACGTTAGTAGCAGGTCGCTACATACGTTAGTAGTGCACGGTTACTAACGTTAGTCGTATCAGGCTGCATACGTTAGTAGCCGTATGCAGCATACGCATCCCGCAAACCGGTCTCTGTTATTTTCCTCTCAGCCGTCCTCCGATATTCCCCAGTACGGAACCGCCCATCCCGGCAGCAAAACTGCCCGCTTTCGTGGCGGTACGGTTCAGGTTGCGGCTGAAATTTCCGGCACCGCCCGCCTGTACAATCCAGCCCGCCACCGTCGGAACGGTGAAGTACCCGATAATCCCTATCAGCATAAAAATTATGTACACGCTGTTGGAGTTGTCTATCGAGTAGTCGGGATTACCCTGCAACTCCAGAATGTCGTTCCGGAGCATCAGCACCTGGAGCTTGGCGAGCAGGGTGCTGAACAGGTCGCTCACCGGAAGCCACAGATAGACGGAGATATAGCGCGTGAACCACTGCCCGAGCGTGGACTGGAAACCGTCCCACACACTGAAGGCGAACGCCACAGGGCCCAGTATGGAGAGCACGACCAGGAAAAAGGTCCGTACGGTATCTATCAGCAGCGATGCCGCCGCAAATATCAGTTCCAGCAGGCTGCGGAACGCATCACGGATTTTTTTCTCCAGATTGTACATCCCCACTTCCACGTACATGCCCAGCCGCGAGGCGGCGTCCGTGGGTGACCAGCCCAGCTCGTCCAGCTGCCGGTCAAACTCCTCGTCGCTCACCAGGTGGGCGGTCTCGGGATTGCGCAGCATGGCTTCCCGTTCCAGCTCCTCCTTCTGGGCACGGTACTGTTCCATGTCCAGCGTCTGCCCCTCCAGCATCTTGTGCGTGCCCTGCACGATGGGGCTGAGCACACTGTTCAGCGTGCCGAGCACCAGTGTGGGAAAGAGCAGGATGCAGATGCCGATAGCAAAGGGACGGAGCAGCGGATACACGTCTACCGGCTCGGCGCGCGCCATCGACTGCCACACACGGACGGCGACATAGAAGAGCGCCCCCAGTCCGGCAAGCCCCTTGCCCACGTCCATCATCTCCTCGCAGAGGGGCATCATTTCTCCATACAGGGTCTCCAGTATGGTATGCAGGTTGGCGAAATCTATCGACAAAAGTACCATAGGCTACCAGTATTTGGAGGTTTCATCCCCGTAGAGCCGCATCACGCGGTCCAGGTCGTTCTTCTTCCTGGCCCTCAGATAGCTCACGGCGATGTTCTTGTTCGTATAGTAGCTCACCAGGTTACGGTAGCGGCGCATCTCGTAGTAGCAGCGGTCCACCACGTCCATACGGTCCTTGTCGGTCATGGAGAGCGTACTCACGTTGATGACCTGCCTGAGGTCCTGCAACACGCCGTTGCTCTCCTCCAGCAGCCGGGCGTAACCGAAGGCGATGGCGTCCAGCTCGCGGGGCGAGAAATTCCCGTCGTTCATCATCTTCCCGAAGTTGGTCACGTAGATGTCCGACACGTCGCCCACCATCAGGATGATGTCGCGCACCTTGCGGGCGTCCTGTATCAGGTTGTTCACCGCTTTGAGCTGGTCGTAATACCTCTTCGCCTGCTCGTAGATTTTCACCGTCTCGGCGAAACTCTCGGCCGTATTCACGGCGGTCTTGGAGGTGTGGGCGATGTTGTCCGACATGTTGATGATGCTCTGGGCAAGGTTACCGGGATCGGTCACTACCCATTGGGCGTCCGCAGCGGTACCGCACAAGGCGAACACGGTCCCTATCAGGAGTGACTTCGCTCTCATGGGCGTTCCTCCTTGCGTACATAGTCCCCGTTGGGGGAGAAAGTCAGTACGTCCGTCGCCTCGTTGTAGGACACATCGATGCGATAGCCCGTGTTGATGAACAGGTTGCCGTTCTCCTCCACCAGCAGGTAGGTCTTCGGTTTCAGCACGCGTGTCTTGCCACTGCGGGCGAATACCGTCACCTTGTAGGCTTCTCCTTCCTTATATACCAGCACGTCCGGCTTGCCTTCCACACTGGTCCACGAGCCGCAAAGCTTGTCACGGTCTGTACCGTTCTCCGAGCAGCTCTGCAATATCAGGGCGGCCATGCTTATCAGACACACCGCCAGTTTCACAAAGGGTCTGTTTCTCATAATCATTCTTGTTTGAAGGTTGATGTTTGTCTCTGTTCTTCCCGTCTCTTCTCCGCAATCCGTCTGACGGCAGCCTCCAGGTCTCCTCCGGATTCTTCCGCCAGCCGCTGCACTTCCAGCTTCTCGGACTCTTCCGTCGAGAACATGAAATACTCTTCCTCGCTCACTTCCGTGGCATACACCGCCGAATGGGTGCCGCCCAGCCCGATCCACACCTCCCGGTAGGAACGTCCGGGATGGTTCGCCTGGTTGATGGAGAGAATCTGCCCCTTCTCCTTGTCGGTCAGGCCGAGCAGCCGCTGGATATGCTCGAACTTGTTCATGTATTTCCGCTGGTCCAGCAGTATCTTGCAGTCGGAGTTGTTGATGATGGCCTCCTTCACAATCGGGGACGAGATGATGTCGTCCACCTCCTGCGTCACCACCACCGCCTCGCCGAAATATTTCCGGACGGTCTTGAAAAGGTACTTGATATACTCACTCATGTTGGCGGACATCAGCGCTTTCCAGCATTCTTCTATCAGTATCATCTTGCGGACACCTTTCAGCCTGCGCATCTTGGCGATGAAGGTTTCCATGATGATCAGCGTCACCACCGGAAGCAGCACCTTGTTACTGCCGATGTTATCCAGCTCGAACACGATGAACCGCTTGTTTGTCAGGTCCAGCTCCTTGTCGGAGTTCAGCAGGAAGTCGTAGTCGCCTCCCCGGTAGAAAGGTTCCAGCACGTTCAGGAAGCCGTCAATGTCGAAATCCTTCTCACGTACCCTCTTCTCCTCAATCATCCGGCGGTAGTCAACCGACACGAACTCGTAGAACCCGTTGAAGTCCGGCCTGACGCTGCGGTCCCCCGATATTTTCCGGATATAGGCGTTCACCGCGCCCGACAGCGCCACTTCCTCCGCACGTGTGGGCGCCTCGTCCTCCCGTTTCCACAAGGTCAGTATCAGGGTCTTGATGCTCTCGCGTTTCTCCACGTCGAACTGCCCGGAGTCGGTGTAGAACGGATTGAAGGATATCGGGTTGTCCTCCTCGTACGTGATGTATATCCCGTCCTCTCCCCGGGTGCGGTCATGGATCATGCGGCACAGCCCCTGGTAGCTGTTTCCCGTGTCCACCAGCAGGATATGCGTGCCCTGCTCGTAATAGTTGCGCACCAGATGGTTGGTAAAAAAGGACTTGCCGCTTCCGCTTGGCCCCAGGATAAATTTGTTGCGGTTGGTGATGATGCCGCGCTTCATCGGAAGGTCGGAAATGTCCACATGCACCGGGATGCCGTTCTGCCGGTCCGCCATGCGGATACCGAACGGGCTGGGCGAGTTCCGGTAATTGGTCTCCCCGGCAAAGAGGCAGACCGCCTGCTCCAGAAAGGTGTAGAACGACTCTTCGGCGGGAAAGTCGCCCGCATTGCCGGGAATGCCCGCCCAGTAGAGCACCGGGGTATCGACGGTGTTGTACCTCGGCGTGCATTCCATCATGGCGAGCTGGCTGCCCGTATCGTTCCTGATACGGCGGAACTCGTCCGCATCCTCGGCCCAGGCGATGACGTTGCAGTGGCACCTGACGGGCAGCAGCCCTTTGGCGTGCGCCTCATCCAGGTACATTTCCGTCCACTCCTGGTTCACCGCGTTGCTCCGGCTGTATTTCGACAGCGAGAGCATGTTGCGCGAGTTCTTCTCCATCATTTGCAGGATCTCCTGCGCGCTGTCGATGAACACATATTGCGAATAGATATGGTTGCACGACAGCAGCAGCCCCACGGGGGCGGCAAAGGACAGCCGGCAGTCGCTCCGGTCCGTGGACATACGCTCGTAGCGCATGTCGGTGGAAAGCTTGCCCGGCAGGTCCTCCGTGTCCGAAAGGGTATGCAGGCAGAGCCGCTTGTCGCCGATACGCATCCGTCCGGGCTTAAGGCAGATGTCCTGGAGCACGGCGGTCCCGTCCTCCAGCGAGAGGGAGAAATACTTCTCCACCAGCCCGGGACGTTCCTTCGTGCCGGTCACCTCGTCCGTATCCAGGCGGCGCAGCCTTACGTGCCCGGAATCGTTCATGATGCGCTCGAACTGTTCCACCGCCTCAAGGAAACGCTCCGCCGCCTCCTTGTCGGTTATCTCCCTGGGCAGCAGGAAGCCGCGGCAGAGGGTGCTGAAGTCACTCTGCCGACGGTTGCGCTCACGGGTGGTCTTCGTCAGGTACAGGTAGCATCTGTGGTTCAGGAAGGGTCTTTCGTTGAAGTGCCGCTCGTAGCTGCGTGCAAGGAAGCTCTGTTCCTCCCCGCCGGTTTTCGGGCGGTAGGTCTCCTTGACGAACCAGTCCTGCTTGCACACCACGCTGTGTTCGGGCAGTACCTTTATGGCTTTTATCCAGGAGGCGTGCATGGCCTCGTACTCGTCCGCCGTCACCGTATACAGTTCGGGAAGCTCCACCTCGAAAGCCACGGTCAGGTCGGCATCCTTGCTCACGATGCAACCGTTCTCCACCGACAGCAGGGGGAACTTGCGTTCCAGCGTTTCCGCTTTCAATACATTTCTCATGGTTGTTTCCTCTTTCTTTTCGTGAATAATCTGAAAACTCTTTTGCGGTGAATCAGGTAGCGCGGGTGCCGTTTCCCGGCCAGCAGCTTCATCAGCCCGTGTTCACCGTAACGGGCGTTCAGCCGGAACGTCACCCATACCAGCAGACCGCCGGACACAATTCCGAAAGGAATGCATATCCACTGGTCCACACCTGCCAGATAGAGGATGACCACCACAAGGAGCACCACCGTCAGCCCGCCCGCGAAGACGAACAGGTATTGCGACTTGAGCCCCTTGAACTCGACGGAATTGCCCGCGCCTTTGTTTACCGGATACTCCATGCCTTTAGAGGAAGAAGGAACGCAGGATGGTGGCGGCCACGATCAGGAAGATACACGCGAAGAACCAGCTGGCGGCGGTCTTCGAGGTGTCGGGGTCTCCGCTGGAGAACTTGCCGTAGGTCTTGATGCCGCCCACCAGTCCCAGCACGGCGCCGATGGCGTAGCACAACTTGGTGGCGGGGTCGAAATACGAGGTCATGAGGCTGGTCGCCTCGTTGATACCGGCAAGGCCCTGGCCCTGCGCGAAAGCGTGGGCGGCAATCACCGCGCACACCATGGAAAAAAGGATTCTTCTCTTCATTGTCGAATCGTTTGGGTAAGACATAAATTTGAATTCGACGGCGAAGATAAATGGTGTTAACAGGCTATGGTTCAGTGGTTTCATCAGATGTCACTACATGTCATCAGATGTCATAGCAATAACATATTTGCCTAATTCATACTACATTTTGTATGATACAAGATTTATCTGCGTGATTGCTCACTTTTCTTTGAAAATTAAGAAGACTAATGTTTTTACCTTTGCAAATAAAATCAGAATATTACCAAGACAAGGTGGCAATCATGATTTTTTGTTGTATTTTTGCCCAGACAGGTATATATAGGCTAATTGATAATTAGGATTATAATGAGAATGGAGTATGTTTTCCCGCAATTGTTCAGCCCTGATGACGTAGACATCAGGTTGCAATACATATCCGTCAGTCAACTGGAAAAGATGGTTGAAACGGGTAAACTATGTATACCTGGAACGGAGGAACTGCAAAGAATGTCAAATGTCTGGAATGACAAAGAAAGAAGTTCGTTTATAGAATCCATTATGGCAAATTTACCCATCCAGTTAATATACCTGGATGGAAGCAAAACCCCATGGACAGTAATCGACGGGGTACAGCGGATCAGTTCACTCCATAAGTTCCTCCAAAATGAATTCGTGTTGGACGGATTGGAATATTTCAGCAAAGAATGCGAGGGAATGTCTTTTTCCTCCATCCCCTTTTACTTACGAAACCGGATTGAATCTACAAACATAGTAGCTTATGTTATCAACCCCGGCACTCCTGATGCTGTAAAGTTCAATATTTTCAAGAGAATAAACAAGATAGGGAAACAACGCAACAGGGAGGAGCTAAGAAATGCTTTCTTTCAAGGTTCCGTGTCAAAGTGCATTGCCGAATTGGCGGAATCTCACGAATTTCTGCAAGCCACCCATAAAATGATGAGCCAAAAAGGGATGTCCGACCGGGAACTTGTATGCAGATATTTCGCCTTCAGGCTTCTTCGGCCATTCTTTGATACCACAGAAACCATGGACGATTTCCTGGATAAAGGGATGGATGCTCTTTCCGCATTGCCTGAAAATGATTTTGAGAGGGAGACAGCCCGGTTTAAAACTGTAATGCAACGCTGCTACGATGTACTGGGGGACATTACATTCATCAATATCAAAGCCACACGGAAACGGATAAACAAGAATTTATTTGACGCCTTTTCTTATACAATATCCCGGTTGAATGATAATGAATATCAGAGTTTGCTTCGGCAGTCGGACCGGCTTGAAAAGGAATACAAACGGCTTTTTGAGGAAAAAGGATTTTTATGCGGAAAGGAACTGCGGAAGACTTCAACAGAAGCCGTCCGCAAACGGTTTGATACAATGGATAGATTTATCAGGAAATTTACTTAGTTTAGTATGATAAAGGAAATAAGACTTAAGAACTTTAAGGTTTTTGAAGAGGAATCTTTCAACATAAAACCTCTGACTTTGATAACAGGTGTCAATGGCATGGGGAAATCTACCCTTATACAGTCATTGCTGTTCCTCAAACAGAACTATGAATTGGGGTATTTATCCAACCCGAAGAAAAAATTACGTTTGAAGCATGACTTTGTCAACCTGGAATCTGCCGGAGATATATGTTACACATTCGCTGAAGAAAAAAGTGTATGCATATCCATCAAAGAAGACAACGGGAACGAATATCAATGGGTACTGGACACCAGTGAAGCCGGAAGCGAGGAAGTCGGCTATACATATACCGGCAGCGATATTCACGGGCTTTCTTTATTTGATGACAGATTCATATTTCTGGAAGCGGAGCGGTGGGGACCCAAAGCTCAATATAACAAATCGGAGGCCAGGGCATACAATACCTCATTAGGCATACAGGGGGAACTTACGCCGGCTTACCTGAACAACGCCTTGTCGGTTAATGAGGAGATCGGCATAAAAGAAATGCGACATCCCAACCTGAAAGAAGAGCAGATACAACTGACGGAAAATGTGAATGCATGGATGGCCCAAATCATGCAAGTTCCTTCGTTGAAAGCAAATACGACTGAAATAGACAAAGATAAAATCAGGCTTGAATATGGCATGGCGGGAACCAAAGGCAAGAAGTATTCGGCTTTACAAGTCGGTTTTGGTTTCACCTATTGCTTGCCTGTCATTGTAGCCCTGCTCAGGGCAAAGGCGGATGACCTGCTTGTTTTTGAGAATCCGGAAGCGCACCTGCATCCGGCCGCACAAGTGGAACTGGGCAAACTGATGGCACTGGCTGCCGGCAAGGGGGTGCAAATCATAATAGAATCACACTGTGACCATATATTGAACAGTTTAAGGCTGGCAAGGAAAGAAAAAGTCATTTCACAGGAGGATTTGAATGTAATCTTTGTCCAAAGAGACTTTGGAGCAGGCGATGATATGGAGGTTACCTATATTGATGAAATTCAAATCACGGATGAGGGGAAATTGAACAAGCGTCCTAAAAATTTCTTTGACAGTTGGGATGATGTACTGACCCGGCTAATCGACTGAAAACATGGAAGCATATCTTAATGAATTGAGTGTAAGAGCATTCTCAAACAACAAGGACGCCCAAGACGCTTTTTCGTTATTGAGCAGGTGCTTGTCTAAAATGTCGGAATTAGGCGTTTCAAACGTGCGTATGACAAATGAAGCAATAGGAAAAGGAATGCTTCCCGGACAGACATGGAGCAGGGTCTTGAATAATGAAACTGTGATTGACAAAGATTTAAAATCCGTATTGATTGCCAAATTGTGTACTTTAGAGCCTGTCGACAGCCTTGAAGACAAGCACAACGTATTGGATTTCTCTTATAATGGGCCACAAGATATATAAATTTATAAAATATTGATAATAAGAATTTTATTGCAATAATCAAAGGCTGATTTTAATATTTAGTATCATTTTAGTATCAGTATTTTGTTCCTCAATTAATAGAATATAGAAAAGCGAAATGATGATTTATTCAGTTTATACTTACCGATGCTCGGAAATGCGATTAACAAGGATAATGCAACAAATTCAATTTTCTCGTCAAAAATACACTTTTGTGTCAAGCCTAATCGAAAGAAACTCTGTACCTTTGTTCCACAAAAAAATACTAATATGGAACGATACAGCAGAAATCGCATTTATATCAGCGAAGAAGAACAAGAGAAAATCAGGCAAACTCGTATTCTGTTGGCAGGTGCGGGAATCGGTAGTATCATTGCGGAATGTGCCTTACGCTTTGGTTTTGAAAATATTACCATTGTTGATGGTGATAAAATAGAAGAGAGTAATCTCAACAGGCAGAATTATGTCAAGGCGGATATTGGTAAATATAAGGCGGAAGCACTTTGCAAGCGTTTGCTGAAAATTAATCCTAATGCAGAAATAAAATCTTTTAACACTTTTATAAACAAAGAAAATGTGGAGAATATTATTTCGGGACATCATATCGCCGTCAATGCTTTGGATTTCAAAGATGACACCCCCTTTGTATTTGACCACATCTGTTCGGAAAAGATGATACCCGTCCTCCATCCATACAATTTCGGATGGGCAGGTTTCCTTACAATCGTAAGACCGAAAGGTTATCAACTTTCTGAAATCTCCCCTGAACCTAACGGTTTTGAGTTGAAAGTGGCGGAATATGTATCAAGGTATGGGACATTCTGGAACATGCCGACCTCATGGTTGGAAAAAGTAATAGAAGAATACCGTGCAGAAGCGGGCATTTTGCCACCCCCACAACTGTCCGTGGCCTCATGGATTGTCGCAGGACATTGCGTGAATGCCATGTTCAACCTCGTGACCGGACGGGAAGTCAAATTCTTCCCCAAATTCTACTTCTCGTCCCTGATGTGTGAAAACAATTCCTTATAGCAGCTTATAATTGGTTGCGTATGACAATGCCTCTGCAATGTTTCTAACTCCCAATTTAGAAAACAAAGCCCTTTTACACGCCTTGATGGTGTCAACTGACTTGCATAATTTATCGGCTATGTCATTCATGGTATAACCTTGGGCGGAAAGAACCAGCACATCCCGCTCAGTTTCGCTCAATGTTATACCTTCTTTCTTTATCCATTTGTGTTTGTCCAACGAGTATTCATAATAAGATTTTGAACCGGATTTCTTCATTATGATGTAACCGGGGGTATTTCTTACCGACAAGGATATGGTACATAGTGCCAACCATATACGTCCGTCTTTTGTCAATACCATCGGAGTAAGATTGTGATTGACCAGTCTGAGTTTTTTGCCGTGTATTATATGGAAGTCGTATGAGATGGTATAGTCAAAACGTTCTGTAAAAGGTATTTCATTAAACAGGTCGAACCCTTTCCTGTTTATCTCCAATAGCATCTGCAGCTCTTTTTCAGGCACATAATCCAAATAGAACCGATAACCGAAATCCTTGATTCTGTCAGAAGTCTGACCACACCAATACGCAAGGTTTTCTGAAACGTACAGGAAGTTCTGTTTGAAATAGTCTATGATATATACACATTGGTGTGTACTTCTTGCAAAAGCTTTGGCCGCATTTATGAGAATGTTAATTTTTAGATAATCTTCATCCGTGACGTTATGAACGGAATTAGATACTAAAAAGAAATCTCCGATATTTGTTGTCATAAAAATCTTACTCTATAAATTTATTGCAAATTTATCGATTTATTCTTGAATATGTAGTTTTTTAACACACAAATGTGTAAATATAGTAATGATTTTGTTTGAAATACACTTTTGTGTCAAGAAAAGAGCTCGTTTGTGTTTAGTTTTGTGCCAGAAAAACAAAAAGATATGGAAAAACTAGTTTATGCAAACAGGCAATACAAAATCTGGCAATTAAAGGGGAAGGAAAACCTGTATGAATTGGCTGAATTTGTGGTAAAGGAAAATTATAAACACCATGTGGGTGATTTTTCCTTTCAATCTATCAAGGATGAAATACATTCTGTTTATCAAGAAGAACTTCAGTATATTGATAATTCCAATATATTTGTAGTTCGCAATGATGCCGGTAAAATTATCGGTTCAATCAGAGTATTCAAGTGGGACAGGAAAAAAATTCTTCCGTTACAGAAAATTTTTGGTATAAATCCGTTAATCGCCATACATCCGGAGACAGATTACAGCTATTGGCATATAGGTCGGTTTGCGATAGATTCCTTGGCAGGAATCCCAACTATCACCTTGTTTAAACAACTTATGGTGTATGCGATACATCCTATTATTTGCGATGACAGAAGTTACATGATAGCTGAAACGGACAGCAAGTTGCTTAAAGTGATGAATGCACTCGGCATAGAAACAGTCCGATTGGGACATTCCATCAACTATCTTGCTTCGGAGACTGTGCCCGTATACTCCAGTAAGAATGGGCTTCTTTTGTTCTACAAACACTATAAGTGCTTGTATCAAGCTTCGTAAAATACACTTCTGTGTATTTCTTCACAACAACCTATAACAAATACACTTTTGTGTTAGGAATAACGCTTGAATTATAACGTAATTTGCAAAAAAAGAAAGTATTATGAACAGATTGTTTCTATCTATTATGGTATCACTTTGCTCAATTGCCATGTTACAGGCACAATGTATTAAAGGCTATGTGTTTGACGAAAGTTATACACCGATTGAGTATGCAAATGTATTATTGCTTTTACAACCAGATTCTTCTTTTGTCGAAGGTACAATAACAGATGCAAATGGATATTTCACTTTTAGCAACAGAATTGATGCAGAAGAATTCATACTTAAAGTTAGCTACGTTAGCTATAAAGATAAATATGTGAAAATACATAATCCTTCTAAAATAGACTCAATCATATTGCATCCAGATAATATTGAATTGAATGAAGTTATTGTAAAAGGGAATAAAAAAATAGTTTCAAAAAATAATTATGGTATCAGTGCAAGTATAGAAAACAGTTATTTAAGCCATACAGGAAATGCAAATGACGTTCTTTCACATTTACCCTTGTTTGTCGAAAAAGAAGATGGGATTGAAATATTAGGAAAGGGAAAGCCTGTTATTTATATCGACAATAGATTGGTAAAAGATGAAAGTGAATTAGAGCGATTATCTTCTAATACAATAAAGCAAATAGACATAATAACGAAACCTGGTAGCGAGTATTCGTCATCAGTCAAAGCTGTGGTTAAAATTCATACAATCCGAACTATAAATAGAGGATTTGAGATAAATATGCAAAGCTACGTGAATATGAAGGAGAGAGCCTCAGAATACATTGGAGGAGAACTCAGATATAACTATGATGGGCTTAATGTATTCATTAATGGTGATTTTCTGGACAATCGGCGTGATTATGAAAGACGAACCGCATATACAACTAAACAATCTGAAACATCATATAGAGGAGATGTTTCTTCGAATGGTCAAAATGTTCATGTAAGTGGCGGGATTAGCTATGATTGGAAACAACATTCTTGGGGAGTAAGGTATGAGTATACAACAGTTCCCAGTAATGAGGAACAACAGAATTTAAATGTGGACGATAGTAATCTTCTTTATGCGACAAAATCTAAATTTCAAAATGAATCTAATAACCAGTATCTTAATGCCTATTATAATGGTAAAATTGCCGCTTGGCTAACTGAATTTAATTTTGATTATAGTCGAGGACTATTTGATAAATTATCAAATATAAACGAAAGCCACAAAACCAATCCTATCGTTTACACAACTAAAGATTCATACAATTTATTGGCAGCTCAGTGGAAATTCAATCGGCATTTTAAGGAAAATGCAATCAATTTTGGAGCAGAGTATCATCGAACAACCCTAAATAGTGTTCAAAAAATGTTACAGAGAAATGACGAAAAAGAACTGTCGGATGTAGATAATATAAATAAGCAGTTATTAGAAGCCGTATTTGCTGATTATAATCATGAATGGAAGCATATGTCCCTTATTACAGGTGTGAGGTTAGAACATACACGATTTGATTATTATGAACATGGGAAAAAAATACAAGAACAATCCAAAAAATATACCACGCTACTTCCATATCTGACATTTAACTATGACTTAGGTAATGTTGAAACAGGGCTTAGTTTAAGAGAATACATAGAACGTCCATCCTATGCAAGTTTGGGAAATGTTACTACTTACACATCTGCTAAAACAAGATGGCAAGGAAACCCTTATTTGGAAAGTACACAGACATTTGAAATTAATATGGATCTGATGTACAGAGAACTCATGGTTTCTTTAGGAGTACAGTTTATTAAGAATGGTATTTTTGAGGTCAACCAATCTTCTAATGAAGATGAAGGTATTTTGATTGTAAAACCCATAAACTTGCCTAAATACAATTGCTACTATTTAGATGCTTCTTATAGCTTTCATTGTGGTATATGGCATCCGATATTAAATGCTAGTGTACAATATCAGAACTTGAAATATGGCATCAATCAGGAAAAATACAACAAGCCTTTAGCAGATTTTTTTATAAATAATAGGTTTAGTTTCAAACGAGATTGGAATATATGGCTTTCATTTGGGTATCGAACAAAAGGAAATTATGCAACAGGATATACGTATGGTTATAAAAATCTTGGATTTACTATTTCTAAATCCTTTTTTAATAAGGTGCTTTTGTTGAAATTAGATTGTAGAGATATTTTTAATACAGGGCGTGAAAAAATAAAAGTAGAAACAAATAATCTATTAATGATGGATAGTTCAATAGGAAATACACGAGCTATTAAGTTTTCTATCACATACAAATTCAAGGGGCTTTCTGACAAATTCAAGGGGAAAGGCACATCACAAGATGAAATTGAAAGACTCAAAAGAGTTTTATATTAATCATATAAGTAATTCAAATATAACAATTGATTATGAAAAAGAAAGAGTTAATGAAAGTTGAGGACGAACTGTCCAATGACAAGCTTACTCAAATCATAGGCGGCGTGTCATCATCAAGAATCTCAGTAACGGTCAGCATGGCATCTCAATCCGAGTTGTCGGAAGCCTCGTCCGGTAAGGACAAGGACAGCAATGCGGATGAAAGTGTCAAAATTGTCGAGCCATTAAAATGAACGAAAATGAAAAAGAAAGAATTGATTAAAGTAGAAGAAGAACTGTCCAATGACAAACTTGCTCAGATCGTAGGCGGTGTGTCATCATCGAAAATCTCAGTAACAATCAGCTT
>ULQD01030999.1_pt1 | contig 26743 bp, 27 predicted proteins | sample 1954121 | NCBI WGS metagenome assembly ULQD01 (sample SAMEA4835646, study PRJEB28245) | human gut metagenome | biome: gut microbiome; material: fecal sample | place: Denmark | collected 2008 | reverse complement strand
GCGCCAGCCGCGGCAGCCACGACGCAGGTACAGAAAGAAGCCGCCGATGTGCTGCAGGTGGCGGTGCAGGGCGCGAATGCGATGCGCGACATCCAGTTCGCCCGTCTGGCGCTGTTCCATGGCCAGCCGGATAGCGCCAAAAAACTGACAGACGACGCCGCCGCGCTGCTGGCCGCCGATGATGCCAGCTGGGCGAAGTTTGTGAAAACTGATGCTAAAGCCAAAATGATCGCCGATCGCTATGTGATCATTAACGCCTCTATCGCCCTGTCTGAAGACTATGTGGCCACGCCGGAAAAAGAGAGCGCTATCCAATCCGCCAACGAAAAGCTGGCGAAAGGCGATCAGAAAGGGGCTATCGATACCCTGCGCCTGGCCGGTATTGGCGTGATTGAGAACCAGTATCTGATGCCGCTTAACCAGACCCGTAAGGCGGTAGCGCAGGCGCAAGAACTGCTGAAAGCCGGTAAATATTACGAAGCGAATCTGGTGCTGAAGGGCGCTGAAGAGGGCATTGTGGTGGATAGCGAGATGCTGGTGGCAGGCAACTGATACTTGTTCCACCCTGAGAGAGCGCAGAGGAAAAAACTGACAAGGATGTCCCCTTAACGCTCGGGCAGGCGGACTGCCCGAGCGGTACGGCTAGCGGCCGATCAGGGCGTCGATTTCGCCATCGATCTCGCGCATGACGCCGGTGATGCGCTGTACCACCTCCAGACAGCTTGCCGGCGTCAGCGAATCAGGCCGCTTTGCCTCAAAAGGGGCGCACAGTTGTTGTAGCGCAGTAATCCCCAGAATTTGTGCTGAACCGTGCAGACGGTGCAGCGCCCGCAGAAAGATCTGCGGCTCATGCCGGGCGATTGCCTGTCCGGCAGCCTGTAAATCCGCGGCCGACGCATCGCGGAACGTCTCCAGCATCTCATTCATCAGCGCCTGGTCTCCCCCCGTATTCTCGCTCAGCACGCTGAGCTTCAGGTGCCGGGTAGCGTGAGGTGATGCGCGGCCCACCGCTAAACGGCTGAGCTCATGACTCAGCGTCTGGACCGACACCGGCTTAAACAGACACATATTCATGCCGCTGGCCAGACACGCCTCCCGCGATTGCGGCAGCGCGCTGGCAGTCACGCCCCAAATTACCAGGCCCGGATAGCGACGGCGTAGCGAGGCCGCCAGCGCCAGGCCATCTTTCTTCGGCATATTGAGGTCCGTTATCAGCAGATCGTAATGTTTGCTGGCGAGCTTATTCTCTGCCTCTTCACCGTCGCAGGCTTCATCGACGCTATAGCCGATAGTGCTGAGCTGGCGCTTGAGCAGTAGCCGGTTGGTGGGGTGATCGTCCGCTATCAGTATCGCCAGCCCGGGTAGAGCCTGCGGTCTGGCGGGCGACGCCTGCGGCGCGTGGATCGCGCAGCGGCTCGCCTTGACCGGCAGCGTGATAGTGAAAGTGGTCCCCACGCCCGGACGGCTGACCATCTCCAGGCGACCCTGCATCAGCGCAACCAGCTCTTTGCAAATGACCAGCCCCAGTCCGGAGCCGGTCTGCTGGCGTCCCTGGCGCGCCTGGGCATAGCGGTGGAAGAGGGTGGCCTGCTCTGCTTCACTGATCCCGCAGCCGCTGTCGCTAACCATGAGGGCCAACTCTCCCTGTGTCTCATTCGCCGGCGTCAGCCGGCAGGAGACCTGAATTGCGCCTTCGACGGTAAACTTCAGCGCATTGCCGATGAGATTATTGAGGATTTGCCGTAGCGCCTGCGGGTCGACCCACAGCATGGTCCCTTCCTGCAGCGCGTTATGGTAGTGCAGATCGATGCCCTTTTGCTGCGCCAGCGCGTCGAAGGTATGACACTGCTGCGACACTAACTGTGCGACATCGCTCCACTGCGGGGTAACCTGGTATTTTCCCGATTCAATCTTGTCGATATCAAGAATATTGCCGATAAGTCCCAGCAGGGTTTGCGCCGTCGACCCCGCCAGCTCGATCGCCTCTTTACGCTGGCCGACGTTCAGCTCAGGTTTCGCCAGCAGCTCCAGAAAGCCGACGATGGCGCTCACCGGCGTGCGCAGCTCGTGGCTCATGCTGGCCAGAAAGCGGCTCTTGGCTTTTGTCGCCTGAATCGCTTTGTCTTTTTCGCGCTCCAGCGCACAGGAGAGGGCCTCCTTCTGCGCCAGCTCCTCCTCGAGCCGCTGCTGGGAGTCTTTGCGTTTGCGCACTTCCCGACACAGGGAGAGTCCCCAGCCGAGGCTGATGGCGATCAGCACCAGCGCAAAGGCGATCAGCTGGTAAAACTGGCGGCTGTACTGGCTCCAGTTCTCTATTTGCTGACTGGAGATTTTCGACCACTTCTCGGTCATCTGCAGAATATCCCGTGGCGGAATAACCTGCAGCGCTTTGTTAAGAATGGCGGCCAGCACCGGTTCATCGCGCGGGATGGCCAGCCGAATGGCCGCGACGGGGAGTCCATCAATGCGGGTGTAGTGCAGACCCTGTGGATAGTAGTGGTCGATCATATAGCGGGCGGAAAGCTCCGAGGCTACGGCGGCATCCACTTCGCCTTCCTCTACCATCTTCATGGCGACGCCAACGTTATCCGTTTCCACCCAGTTAATCAGCGGAAAACGCGCTTTCAGATCATGGGCGGCGATAGGCCCGACCGGCAGGGCGATCCGCGCCGAGCGCGTCAGCAGATGCTGATCGGGGGCGCTGCCGCGGGCGACCAGCACAAAGGCCACGTTAATGAGCGGATCGCTGAGGGTGACGTAGGCCTGCGGCTGTGGGGTCAGGGTGGCGGCGGGCATGATCGCCCAGTCCTCTTTTTCCATGCGCTTTGCCAGAGCCTGACGGTTGCGCACCAGAATAGGGTCAAACTGCAGGCCGGTCTGGAGTGAGACAATATTCAGCATATCGGCCATGATGCCGCGCAGTTCATCCTCGTTATCCACCAGGGTAAATGGCGGAAAATAGGGGTTCACCAGCAGGCGGACGCGACGATGCTTCTGCAGCCAGCGCTGCTCTTCGGGGCTAAAGGTAAGCGGGGTATTGAGAAACGACAGATCGCCACGGTTGAGCCAGTTTTGCATGATCCGCATCGCGGTGTCGCTGTCGACGGCATGGATAAAACGGTCGAGGAGTTGATGCAGCTCTGGCCGATCGTCACGGGTGACAAAGCGGTTGTGTTGCTCCTGCTGACGAAAATAGTGCGCGATAACCAGCGATTGCGAGAAATATTTCGAGATGCAGTGGCCAGTGGTGATGTTGTTGCCGATAAAATACTGATTCTCGCCGCTGACCACCGAGGCGAGAGCCTGATAGTCGCTATCATAAAGGGTGATTTTGGCGTTGGGAAACGCCTGCTGAATAATATCGAAAAAAGCGCAATCGCGGGTGCAGGCCAGCGTGACGCGGCGGTCAGTGGTCAGCGGCGGCAGAGGGGATTTCAGCGAGGTGACCAGCGTCGGCCAGGTTTTAAGCAGCGGCGCGGATTGATCCAGGCCCGGGGCGAGCGCATCCCGGTGCGCCACCTGAGTGAGCAGGGTATCCACCTGGCGGTCGGCCAGGGCGGTGAGCGCCTGCTGCTCGGTGTCATACTGGCGGATAATCACCTTCAGTCCGAGGCTGTGCGCCATCAGCGCCAGATAGTCGGCGTTAATGCCCTGATAACTTTTCTCGTCGCCGTCATAGACGATGGGCGTCCTCTCGGGAAGCCAGGTCCCGACGGTCAGCGTAGGCTGCGCCGCCAGCCATGCTTTCTCCTTACCGCTAAGCGGGATATCGATCGCCGCGATATGAGAATGGCTCTTCAGCTCCAGCTGTTTCATGGCATACGCGGCAGGCGAGAGGCTCAGCGCCAGCCCGACAACGACGGATAAAATAAGACGAACCGCCATGCCATCACCCTATTTTATTGCGTTGCGCAAAGTCATATAGCTCAAGCAGGGTGCTGCAGCCTAATTTATCCATCAGACGGACCTTATAGGTACTTACCGTTTTATTGCTGATATTCATTTTGCTGCCGATGGTGGTGTAGTCGACGCCGCTGAGAATATAGCGGAACACCTTCATCTCCTGCGTTGACAGCGTATCCAGCCGGTCCTGATCGGTGATGCCGTGGGTGCAGAAGCGTTCCAGTGAAAAGGGGAAATAGCTGTAGCCATTATTGGCTGCGTCGATTGCGGCGAGGATATTATTCATTCCCTCTTTTTTACTCACAAAACCATTTGCTCCGCAGTCGGCGCTGCGTTTGCCGTAGAACAGTTCATTCTTAGCGGAAATGATGATGATTGTTCCCTGGTAGCGGCGTTTGCGCAGCTGCTCCAGCACCTCGATACCGCTGAGCTCTGGAATATCGACGTCGACGATGAGCAGGTCAGGCTGCATGCTTTCCGCGGTCTGCACGGCATGAGCGCCGCTGTCGAGCTCTGCCGCGACGGTAATACCGTTGCTGTCGAGAAGGTTGCGAATGGCGATACGTGCCAATGGATGATCGTCAATGATTATCGCATTCATGGGGGCGTAAATCCTGATATGAAAAAAGAAGGGCGATGCCTGGTGCAGGTGCGGCGGGGGTTATTTTTATCGATGCCGTTATAAGGCGTAATTGTAACACAAATCGTTTTGGGCCAGGGGAATATTGTGGAGCTGAGCCAGACGAATATATTTGCATAGCTGGATGACAGCTGTAGGAACGGGCGTTCACTTGCTTCAGCGCGGTCTGCTGTTAAAAAAAATGCAAACGATTAATCTGCTCTTATTAAGGTGAGTTCTCGGGAATATCGTCCGGCGACAACTGGCAGGTAAAATAATAACAATGGCGAAAGAAAAACGCGCCTTCTGGCGAAAATGGGTTTGGAAACATCTGATGGCAGGAATAACAGTACTGGCAATGAGTAGCGCCGCGGTGGGAAAGGATGTCGTCCCCGATGAGGCGCGGACCCGAGATATGATGCGCTGTCAGGATTATCTGCAACTGGATCCGCGCGCCTGGACGCCGATGGTGATTTGGCTGATGAACGATCCTTTTTCACTGGAGCCGCCGGAGTGGACCGACTTCCATGAAGCCGAGCTGGTGCTGACGCCGATCCTCACCGAAATCTGCCGTCAGGAGCCGGATGTCTGGCTCACCTCGCTGCGGGAACGGCTCAATTCTTATCAGCAGGTGCGGTCACTGAACTAAGCGACCGCGGTAAAACGGCAGAAAAAGTGACTAAATGGGCAGTTAGCGGCCTTCTTCTGCGCAAAGGCTCAGCAGCGGCCCGCTTTTTGCGACAGGGCGTCGCAGGTTTTGCTCGCTAGCGTCGGGTTGGCGCCGGCGCAGATGGCATCTGAGACGGTGCTACCGCCGCCCAGCGGGATCAGCCCGTAAAGCTTCGGCTCGGCGGCCTTCGTCACATAGCAGCGATGGCTGGTTTTGCCGATGGTGGCCACAAAGTTGGTTTTCACATCCTGCTGCCTCGCATCGGAAATTGTCACCTGCGAAGCATCGACATTAAAAGCAAACGCGGCGGCCTCTTTCATTTCATTTTCCGTCGCCATGGGTGGTTTAGCTACGCAACCCATTAATAACAGTGCCAGACAGGTACTGATTGATATATCCCGTATTTTCATCATTTCATCCTTTTTGTAAGTCAGCGGGTTATATATAAGAGCGGGGGGAGGAACGCGTTGATTTCGATCAGCTGGCGCAGGCTATGGTTATTTTTCGGAAATTGACCTGTGTTGTTACATTTATCGTGAGTAGTATGAATTCCAGCATTGCAGGAATGAAAGATATTTTAAGACTACGTTGCGTAGTTAGACAGAAGTCAACAGGAGTGCGGCGGTTATGGGCTGCCCGAGATGCTCTGAGCAATATTTTGCTAAGGCAGAATGCTATCTGTTTTAGCGTAAGCGCAAATTTTCCCTGCGTTATAACGGACTTTTTATCCTCTTAATGGGATAGCGACAACACGCTAAGCCATGCGCGCTGCTCAGCGGTTTGTGGTGCCATTTTAAAATTCGGGAACAAAAAAGCCACTCTTTCGAGTGGCTTAATTATATGATTTTAAAGCTAAAATTTGGTGGCCCCTGTTGGGTTTGAACCAACGACCAAGCGATTATGAGAACTGTCGTAGATAACCGAAAACAATAATTTGGCCTAAAAAAAGGTTAACAAAAAATCAAAAGCAATATGAGGCTATATTCCTAACTTGTTGCGACCTTTTAAGGGGCGAACCTTGCAGTTTGTTCAAGATGATTAGGTGCAAAGTGCGCGTAACACATTGTCATTTTTATGCCGGTATATCCAGGTATCTTTTGAAGTAAAAGTATATTGCCGCCGTTCATCATGAAGTGGCTCGCAAACGTACACCATAGAATATGGGTTATCTGACCAACAAGCTGATCTCATTCAGCACGTTCAAGAGTATTCCTGAAAGCGTAATAGTGCGCTTTTTTTGGAAAGCTCAAATATCAAATCCACATCTAGAGGGATTGTTCGATTACATTTATGTTTGGTTTTTATAAACGTTACCTTTCCCGCTGAGATTTGGGAGCCTCTCAGGTTTTCGGCTTCACTCCATTTTGCCCCAGTTGCCAGGCATAACGGGATCATCATTTCAGTTCCTGTATTAGCAGAGTCGGGAACTTTTCGCTGATTGAGCCATTGAGGCGAAGCGTTCCGTGCCGGAACGTTACCTCGCAGCTGATACTGAGGGCTTCAGAAGTCTCTGCGAGCGGAGCTGGCTGTACGGCAGTGACATCGAGAGTCACAGAAAGTAGATGAGGACTTCTGGGGAAGGTAATAGCAGCTTTCCCTCGCCCACTGCTGACGCCATTTGATCAACAGATTGGCGTTGATGCTTTTTTCAAGTGCCAGTTTTGAGATGGATATACCGGGTTCGCAGGAGGCAGCCACGCGATGCTACTTAAACTCAGAAGAATAATTGTGCCAGCTCTTACGCCTGCCGAGAGTCACATTTCTCTGCATGTCTGACACTTTGGCCCCCACTACTTATTTGATGGACATCACTTTGTTGGATGCATCAGATTATGACCAGACGGTTCTCGCTGTACGCTTACGGCTGAAGGTACTTGTCAGGAAAGAAACCGTGAAATCGCATAAAATCGAATAGTGAAAATAGCAAGAGGCAACCTAATGAAAAAATAATCTTCCTGTTGTTTTTTCCACTCCGCCTGTTGATGAAACATTTGAAAAGGAGGGGAAATTGAAAAAACTCACGTTGGATAAAGACCATAAAATAGGCCAGCCAGTGATTGATGCATTTTCAAGGTGAATTGGTCTGGAAAATACAGTCTGTTTTCCCGTCAACACGTGTTACGGTTAAAAAGGGAAGCATGACCGGTGTCGAGCTGATGGGTTTCGATAAATATTCAAACCGCGAAACGCTAGATTTCATCCTTCAGGAAGTTTGGGAAAATGAGAGTTGGCGTTAGTTTCTTAAATCCAAAACGCCGCCAGTGCTGAAATTGGCTTTCAGTGCTGGCGGGGTTAAACAACGAGCTGCGCGAAGCGTTAGGCCGTCATTCGCTCATTCCAGCCATCCTTAAACTGGATATTCCCGTCTATATATTTCCACGTTATTGTTTCATAACGCATCTCGACGTTTTCCAAATGTGTTCCGGTCATCGCGGATGGCATGAGTGATGGGGTAATGCTGGTAATTTTTACGTTTTCCAGCTCGATATTAAAATATTCAGTCTCGATTCCTGCGTTCGTGATTCGGTACATTTTTATCGTGGCGGATCTTAATGTTCTGCCTTGGCATAACGCCCGAAACAGAATGGGGGTCGTCTTGTCAAATTCCTTCTGAAAAACTATCGGTGTGTGGACGCGCGTGCCGGTCAGTTTTCCGAGGTAGGCGTCAGCAGGGATTGTGATATTATGCATTAATGTGCGCATTTCAATCGAGCCGAGGCGCGTTGGCATCAGGCACCCGCCAACAATCGGTGAGTCGTTTTCATCTGTCAGCCATAAGTGAGCTGGTGTTGACATAATTAATATCCTTATAAAATTAACGAGGGCGGTTAAACCAGATAACAAAAGTGAAAGTCAATATTATTACAATACCCGTTGCCTGTAGCGCATAAGGACGAAAATATGTTACTGCAAAGATGCCGAAAGCAACAATAAATATCAATGGGACATAGCCCCAGAAAAAATAGGACGCTTGAGCCCTTAACCATTGTCTGAAAAATTTCCTCATATCTATTTCACCATGTTTACTATTGTGCTTACGGCGTCACTTTCGAAAGCGCGAGCTTTCATAAAAATGGGCTCAACAAGAAAATACATCATTTCGAGTTTTTGCAGGTAAAGTGCGTGATAATATATGGGAGCCATAAACCTGAGTCGTTCCGCGCTTTGCGCAGCTTGTTGCACTGTCCCGTATAATCCAAGCCCGGTAACGGCAAGTGTGGAGACCTTGCTTGTCCATTTGATAATTGACGCATTGAAACTGATGCCGAGGCAAACGGTCGTTGTTATTCCAATGACAAAAGCCTGATTGTTTAGGGAGCTGGCAGAGATTACTACCCCTGCTTTTAATAGACTGGACTGGATTGCTTCAAGCTGGCTTCGTGTTTTGAATCTGAATATTTCTTCAAAATAAATGAGAATCATTCTGTATATGATGTCGCGATTTTTGACAAGTTGCGCAATGCCATCAAGAAAGCGAAGATCTTCTTCTTTTAGTTTTGCGCACACATCCTGATAATTGTCAGTGAAACAGGATGTGTAATACAGTAGACGGGTTGCGCCATCCCCAATTTTATTGGCCTGCTCAAGAGCTTGATCTTTTACGCCTGATAGTGCTTTTTCAAGCTGTAGTAACATCAGCATATTGGCATCGATACCGTTTATAATCAAATCACTATGATACATGCTTTATCCTTGTAGTTAGAAATCATCCTGATACATCACTATCATGCGCCTCTTACAACCATAAGGTCAATTTGCACAGCCAGAAAATCCTTTAAATCCCGCCCCAAACCGGCACCCTGAATGTCGGTTTTTTATGTCATTTTTCCGCGAGTTTTCCATTTTTACCTATGCAGGCATAAGGTGCATTGTTTTGCATGCGTCAGCCTCTGATTTTTCTGGCGTGCACAGTTAGAGCTGGCGCGGATCCGGTGACCTGTTGCAGCTGCATTAATTCCAGGTCACTAAGCGGGCAGGCGAGGCGGGAAAAGCACTGCGCGCTGTTGCAGAATTGTAGATTCATTATGTATGATTAACACTACTACTCAAGAGGTTATAATTATGTTAATTAATTCTAGTTATTACAGTATTGCAGAACTTGTCGATATGCTTTCACGCCGAGATTTAATAGTTAATTCAAATTATCAACGCGCAGCTGGATTATGGCCTGAGGGACCTAGCAGCTATTTCATTGATACAATATTAGAAGGGTTCCCATTCCCTAAGATCTACCTTTATGAGTTTATGAATCGCTCGGAACGTAAGATAAAAAAAGAAATTGTTGATGGTCAGCAGCGCATCACGACAATACGCAGATATATTGACAATCAATTTCGCGTTAAGGGGGATAGTCAATATTCAGGGTTGTTTTTTCGTGAGTTGCCGCTAGAAGTGCAAGACCAATTTATGTCGTATACCGTTTCTGCTGACGTAATAAGAAACGCAACGCGTAGTGAAATATTACAGATGTTTAGACGAATGAATGCTTATACACTACCCCTTAATAACGCGGAAAAACGTCACTCTTCTTATATTGGGGAGTTTAAGTGGTTTATTAATGAGGCATCTGATAGTTTGAATGAATTTTTCATCGAGTATGGTGTTTTCACAGATAGACAAATAATAAGAATGACTGATGCGGAATTTATTTCAGAATGTGTGATTTCTATTGAGCGAGGTATAGTTAGCGCTAGTCCTACTGATTTAAATCGCCTCTACCAGCAAAATGATGATGCTTTTGTTAATCGAAATGAGTTCTATCAAATGTTAACTGAAACTTTTGATTTCATTTCTGCTAATTTTAGTAATCTCAGACAATCATTTATGATGAAGCCTTATGCTCTACACTCTCTTGTCACCGCATTGTTGCATACAAGATATGGTATTCAATCTATTACCAATGAATACGCAATTCAATCATTAGGGGTTTACACCACTGATATTGCCAGAGCTGCAAACCGCCTAGAATCTTTGGCTCTTGCTCATGAATCAAAAGATGTGTCCGGACCATTCCATAAATATATATGGGGAACAGAATCAAGTACCAATAAAGCACCACGAAGAGAGGCAAGAGTTTTGACGATCTTATCGGCTCTCGGTTGTCAAATTGGAGATCTTGAGTATGACAATATCTTTTGACAAGGCTTTATCAAAACTAAAAGCAAGAACAGTTGTGCTTGATAGTGCTTTTGAAAGAAATTTGCTTATTGCAAACCCTAACAAATGCGCAGATAGATATGCTGTTCAAGAAGGACTAATGTCCTCATTGTGGCAGGCTTGGTGTATGTATTGCAGAACTATTATATTTGGTTCGTTAACTGATGGGCTAACGGTAAATGGAAAAAGAGTGTCTTCAGCTTATGCTCATTTAACTGATAGGGAGTTAGTTTATCTTGCACAAAAAGCTTCACAGGGATCAAATTTGGCAACAGCTACCGTTAGATCTGCACAACCACATACAGAAATGACTTGGGGAGATGCTCTTAAACTAAACCCAGTTATAACTGCTTTCAATCCCTCTAATTCAGGAGTTCTTATAAGTGGATTGGGTGCGGTTAGTTTCCTCTTGGATTTGCAAAAATTTAGAAATGCAAACGCACATATAACATCCTTCACAATAGGTGAAGTTAAAAATGCTCAAGTTAAATATATGCATACAAAATTTCGTCATCCATCTGATACAATGTTTTGGATAGATCCCCAAACAAATGATTATTTATGGAAGTCATGGATTGAGGAAATAGAACTGATTTCTGAAGCAATTGCTCAGTAGTTTTATACAGGGTGGCTTTATCACCCTGTATTCAACATAAATATCAAGGAAGTATTTTTCAAAACGGATTGCGTCCATTTTAAGCTATGCGTTTATCTCCTTAAAACGCTCCTGCAACGGCGCCAACTCGTTACGCACAAACACCCGCGCCAACCTCTCGATATCACCTAATGAGCCGATATTCTCAGGCTTGCCGCCCATAAGCCGGAACGGGATGCGGTGCGTAGAATAACAGATTTTGAAGTTGCCGAGCTCCTTTGAACTGCGCATCGCATCACGCTGCGCCTCGACGTCGGTACTGCTCTCGCTCTGCACAGCATCAGTCACATACATGATGTAACCCGCATGTGCCACGTTCTGGTAATACTTGCGACGAAAAAGAGTCGCCGCTTCATTCAGCCAGGCGGAATTGAGCTCGCTGAGATATTCTGGCATGCCGTACCGCTCCTGATTGATGTCTGGCTCCAGCAGATGGAACACGAAGCCTGGCGCGAATGGGTGCAGTTGGTCGAATGACGGCACCCACCAGTTGACATCCTCCTCAATAACGCGCCGGGTGTATTTCGCCGGTGACGCCTCTAGTTTCAGCGGGCGTCCGGTGACATTCTTTCGGAGTGCTAAAAATGCGTTGCCAAACGCCAGAAATTCGGGCGCGAAGCGGCTGAATTCATGTTGTGACAGTAGCGGGTGCGGAATAAACGTTGAAGCCAGAATATTGCGCTTAACGTAAATCGGCGAGCTGTGATGAACGGCGGCGCGCAGGCTTTTTGCCAGCCCGTTAAAGCTGACCGGCGGCTCGAACCAGCGACCATTATTGACGCATTTCGCGTAATCAAGAATATCGCGGCGGTTGCGCACGGTGCTCGGTTCACCAAAGGTAAACGCCTCCACTTTTGAGGGGCTGTGTCTTTCATGTTGCGCGGGCGCTTTTGTGGCTGCGGCTTGTAGCCTTTGTGTTTACTCATCAATTGAACTCCGGAATGGACGATGTGACCTGGCCGCTGCTAGCGGCCAGCGGTTCGTTTAACAGTGCGTGCATGGTCGCCCAGGCGTCGTCCGCATGGCTGGTTTCCTCGGTATGACTGGCCTCATAGGTGGCGCTGCGCCAGTTGCTGGTCATGGTCTTGCGGATAGCCATAAATGAGGTGGTGATATCGGTGGCGCTGACGTCATATTCGAGACAGCCACGGCGGATCACGTTTTTTGCCTTCAGCACCATCGCGGTTTTCATTTCTGGTGTGTGGCGGATATCGCGTGCGGCGGGATAAAACGAGCGAACCAACTGGAAAACACCAATACCGAGGCCGGTTGCATCGATATCGATGTATTCGGCGTTGTATTTTTCGATGAGCTGAGGAATGGATTCGGCCTGTCTGGCGAAGTCCATGCCTTTCCACTGGTGACGCTCAAGAATGCGGAACTTGCCACCGGTGACAACCGGCGGCGCGAGCACCACGCACCCGGCGCTGTCGCCGCTCTGCGAGGGGGCGTAGCCCACCCAGACCGGGCGGGAGCCGAACGGCGCAAAGTCTCCCACTCTTTCAGTCTGTCGACCATGCAGCGTTGCAAATCCTCGAACGGGAACACCGATGCCTTGCCGTCAACGAACTCGCACATTAGCAAGTTGCGGAAGTCGTCGACGCTGTTTATGGCCTGGCTGCGCATCAATCAGCCGGACATCATGACAACCGACGAGGGGCGAAAAAAAGGATTTGCCTGGTACGCTGACATCAATAACGACAGCAGTCTCGATGTCAGCATCAGCCTGTTGCTGACCGAGCGAACGCTGGTCAAAGAGAGCGACGGCGCGCTGCACGTTGAGAACATCCCGGAGCCGCCACCGCCGGAGCCGGTAGCGCGCCCCGTTGAGATGTGGAGTAATGGCGAACGGGTGAGTAAATGGGATGAATGACTTCAAACCCTTTGAGGACAAGCTTGCCGGGTTGATAGCGGCCCTTTCTCCTGCCAGACGTCGCCGGATGACCGCCGACATTGCGAAGAAACTACGCCAGCGGCAACAGCAGCGCATTAAATCGCAGAAAGCCCCGGATGGTTCGCCGTTCGCCCCGCGTAAGCGCCAGCCCGTCAGGGCAAAAAAAGGCCGCATAAAGCGCGAGATGTTCGTGAAACTGCGTACCAACTGCTATTTGAAAGCGAGCGATAACGACAGCTCGGCGGTGGTGGAGTTTACCGGGAAAGTGCAGCGTATTGCCCGTGTGCATCAGTATGGTTTAAGGGATAAACCAGGGTATTATTGTAACTATGCCAAATATCAAAAGCGTCAATTACTCGGGGAAGATAAATTCGAGAAGGATGTTATAAATAATATAGTGCTTGGGTATTTGGAATGAAGGTGGCGATATGGTTGTCGCCACCCTTGTGGTCACAAGATGGTTTTTCTTTCTGTTGCTTTTATTTGCATGGGTTCTGAATGATCTTTTATTTCACTTCTTGTTTTTTTGTACATGAAATAAGTTATGCACCAGGTGGAAATTGTGGAAAACAACAGGCTGCAAATGCCATCTATTGACGTAATCATTAGTGCAACCCATAGGAGTGTAGTATATGCTGCAATGAGTTGATTTATCTTTGATACTGAGAAGCTACCCGATGAGAAAACTCTCTTTATTATATCTTTCTTTCTATCCTCCTTGTTTTCTCTATGCAATACAGTTTTGTATAGAGGGCCCGTTATATTGTCCTCAAGCTTGTCAATGTGGAACTCCCAGTTCTCCTGCCAAAACTTACTGCCTTTATTAACTAAAAACCAGCCCAATGAAAATACATAGCCAGTCATGGATATGAATGTTAGATATGTATTATTGTGTTTCAAGGATATGTCAGAGGTTTTTGAAGCAAGTAAAAAATACCCAGCAAAAAGTGCAGCAATTAAAGTCCAAAAATAGGCAGTTCGCCTCCAGTACAGGTCAATTTCAAGCTTCCTGATCTCATGTGCTTTTTCAAAAGCAAGAAGGTTTTTATCCCGTTTAGAGTTCCTGGCATGAAGCTTTTTAATATTGAAGATTCTATCATAATCATTTGTATTCATTTTTCCCTCAAAAAATACAAGTCCATCTTGGATGCGCTGTTGAACTAGGTTGTATCAACTATGAACAAACGTCAAATGATTGGTTTGCATTCACGTTTCTTGCAACCTGTGAGCCATGAATACTCTCGCATCTATCCAGGAACTCGCCCGCGCGATACGCAACATGATCCGCACCGGCATCGTCGTCAAAACTGACCTCGACGCCGGGCGCTGTCGCGTACAGACCGGCGGCATTTATACCGACTGGCTCCAGTGGCTGACGCACCTGGTGGGCTCCATCCATAGGTGAGCAGGTGATGATTCTGGCCGTGGGCGGTGAGCTCGATACCGCTTTTGTGCTGCCGGGTATTTATTCCGACGACAACCCTGCGCCGTCGGTCTCGGAGGAAGCCTGGCACGTTGAGTTTCCCGACGGTGCCGTTATGAGTTATGAGCCGGAGACCGGCGCGCTGATCGTCACCGGCATTAAAACCGCCGATGTGACCGCATCCGACTCGGTTGCCGTCAGCGTGCCGGTGGTGCTGGTCAAAGCCTCGACCCGCGTCACCCTCGATTCACCGGAGGTGATCTGCACCAATAAGTTGACGACCGGCACGCTGGAGATAAAGAACGGCGGCAAAATGTCCAGCGATATCGAGCACGGCGGCGGCTCATTCTCTACTAACTGCAAGGTGCTCCACACCCATAAACACCCTGGAGACCGCGGCGGAGAAACGTGGGAACCACTATGACAGCGCGTTATCTCGGCATGAACCGCGCGACCGGTGAAAGCATTTCAGACGTTGACCATATCAGCCAGAGCATCGGGATATCCTGCGCACGCTCGTCGGCTCCCGCGTCATGCGTCGTGAATACGGCTCGCTGTTGTCGCAGATGATAGACCAGCCTCAGACCCCGGTGCTTGAACTGCAAATTATGGCGGCGTGCTACATGGCGATCCTGAAGTGGGAGCCGCGCGTCAGGCTGACCAGTATCACCACAGCGCGGCAGTTTAACGGGCAAATGGTCGTCGACGTGACCGGCCAAATCATCGATACCAGCGAGGCCTTTCCTTAACCATTCCTGTGAGTTGAATCTATGGCAGTTATCGACCTGAGCCAGCTCCCCGCGCCTGATGTGGTGGAAAAGCTGGATTTTGAAACCATCCTCGCCGAGCGCAAAGCCACACTGATTTCACTGTATCCGGAAGACGAGCAGGAAGCGGTCACCAGGACATTGACGCTGGAGTCAGAGCCACTGGTGAAATATCTCGAAGAGAATACCTATCGCGAGGTGATTTTACGCCAGCGCATCCCGGCGGCATTTGAGGGCATGAGTGTTGCCGGGCCGACCGGTACCTATGAATTTCACGCCCTGAGTGCCGACTGACGTGTCGCGGATGCTTCGGCTAATAGCCCGGCTCCGGCAGAGGTCACTATCGCGGTACTGTCGTGGGAAGGTGACGGCACGGCGTCGGATGATTTATTGTTGGCCATTAGTACCGCGCTGAATGATGAGAGTGTACGACCGGTCGCTGACCGCCTTACAGTCGTCTCGGCTAAAATCGTCAATTATGCGATCGACTCGGTGCTGTATGTTTACCCCGGCCCGGCGACCGAGCCGATTCTTGCTGCCGCAAAAGCGCAGTTAACTACCTATATCACGGAGCAGCGCCTCCTCGGTCGTGACATCCGAATGTCGGCGATTTACGCCGCGTTGCATGTGCAGGGGGTCCAGCGCGTCGAGCTGCGCGGGCCGCGGGCTGACGTCGTGCTCGATAAAAACTAGGTCGCGTACCAAAGAGCGTTACCACCAATGTACTAATATAAATTGCAGTTGTACGTTCGTTACGATGGAATCGGTGGAACGTTTTATTGTTACGCAAGGAACGATAATTCCTGCCCCACCTTACCCGACTGTTGGTGGTCAGCGGCCATTATGGCTCTGATAAATTTCCGCTAAATGCCTGCCACGCGCGGGTTTTTTTATGCGCTAAAGAAAGTGGTGGTAAAAATTCACCGCCATTTGATCGGCATCTAAAAACGAGGCAACAAAAAAGCCACTCGAAAAAGTGGCTTTTTTGTTTGATTTTAAAGCTAAAATTTGGTGGCCCCTGTTGGGTTTGAACCAACGACCAAGCGATTATGAGTCGCCTGCTCTAACCACTGAGCTAAGGGGCCGTGGCGAGGGATTATAAAGTAACTGGCGATTGCAATCCAGCGTAAAGCGCGCAGCTGCTGTTTTTATAAACAATGCATTTTCAATCCTTTATAATCATGTTTTAGCCATACAGCCGGAGAAAACATGATTAGCGATATCCTTGCGCCGGGCCTGCGTGTTGTCTTTTGCGGTATCAACCCGGGGAAGTCCTCCGCCCATACCGGCTTTCATTTTGCCCATCCTGGCAATCGCTTCTGGAAGGTCATCCATCAGGCCGGGTTCACCGATCGGCAGCTCAGGCCGGAAGAGGAGCTGCAGCTGCTGGATACGCGCTGCGGCATCACCATGCTGGTAGAGCGTCCGACGGTGCAGGCCAGCGAGGTCGCCTTGCAGGAGCTGCGCAGCGGCGGCCGTGAGCTGGTGCGGAAAATTGAAGAGTATCAGCCGCAGGCGCTGGCGGTGCTCGGCAAGCAGGCCTTCGAGCTGGCCTTTAACCAGCGCGGCGCGAAGTGGGGGAAACAGGCCATGACCATCGGGACGACCCAGGTGTGGGTGCTGCCTAATCCCAGCGGCTTAAACCGGGCGACGCTCGATAAGCTGGTGGCGGCCTATCGTGAACTGGACGATGCCCTGGCAACCCGCGGCCAGTAGCGGAGAGAGGCGACTTTCCCGGGATGGCCACCTGAACGCCATAAAAAAAGCTCCCCGCAGGGAGCTTTTTAACAGGCTGTAGACGATGCCCCGCGACGATTAATCGTCGAGGAAGCTACGCAGCACTTCAGAACGGCTCGGGTGGCGCAGTTTACGCAGCGCCTTCGCTTCGATCTGACGGATACGTTCGCGGGTAACGTCGAACTGTTTACCCACTTCTTCCAGCGTGTGGTCGGTGTTCATGTCGATACCGAAACGCATACGCAGCACTTTCGCTTCACGAGCGGTGAGGCCGGCCAGCACGTCATGCGTTGCCGCGCGCAGGCTCTCGGTGGTCGCAGAATCCAGCGGCAGCTCGAGGGTGGTATCCTCGATGAAATCCCCCAGATGCGAATCTTCATCGTCGCCGATCGGCGTTTCCATGGAGATAGGCTCTTTGGCGATCTTCAGCACTTTACGGATTTTGTCTTCCGGCATCAGCATACGCTCAGCCAGCTCTTCCGGGGTCGGTTCACGGCCCATCTCCTGCAGCATCTGACGGGAGATACGGTTGAGCTTGTTGATAGTCTCAATCATATGCACCGGAATACGGATGGTGCGCGCCTGATCCGCGATAGAGCGGGTGATGGCCTGACGGATCCACCAGGTGGCGTAGGTCGAGAACTTGTAGCCGCGACGGTATTCGAACTTATCGACCGCTTTCATCAGACCGATGTTGCCTTCCTGAATCAGGTCGAGGAACTGCAGACCGCGGTTGGTGTATTTCTTGGCGATAGAGATAACCAGACGCAGGTTCGCTTCAACCATCTCTTTCTTCGCACGACGGGCTTTCGCTTCGCCGATGGACATGCGACGGTTGATATCTTTAACCTGCTCGATGGTCAGGCCGGTCTCTTCTTCAATCTGCTGCAGCTTCTGCAGGCCGCGCTGCACATCTTCTTTCACTTCCAGCAGCTTCTCAGACCACGGCTTGTTCATTGCCACCGCGGCGTTGAACCAGGTTTCGCTGGTTTCGTTGCCGGTGAACAGGGTGATGAAGTTTTTCTTCGGCATTTTGCACTGCTCAACGCACAGCTTCATGATGATACGTTCCTGAGTACGAACGCGATCCATCATGCTGCGCATGCTGTTGACCAGGTAATCGAACTGCTTCGGCACCAGGCGGAACTGCTTGAAGACTTCAGACAGCTTCAGGATCTCTTCCTGGGCGGCGGCATGGCTACGACCTTTGGCTTTGATGGTGTCGCGCGTCAGCTCGTACTGGGTACGCAGCTCGGCGAATTTCTCACGGGCCAGCTCTGGGTCGATGCTGTTGTCGTCATCGCTGTTGTCGTCGGCGTCTTCATCTTCGTCTTCGTCTTCGTCGTCATCCATCTCTTCCTGAGACAGCTCGGAGCCAACGTGGGTGGCGGTTGGCGCCATATCTTCTTCGGCGTTCGGATCGACGAAACCGGTGATCAGATCGGACAGACGGGCTTCTTCCGCTTCAACGCGGTCGTACTGCTCAAGCAGGTAGGTGATCGCTTCCGGATATTCGGCAACGGAGCACTGCACCTGATTGATGCCGTCTTCGATGCGTTTGGCGATGTCAATTTCGCCTTCACGGGTCAGCAGCTCTACGGTACCCATTTCACGCATGTACATACGCACCGGGTCGGTCGTGCGCCCGATTTCGGATTCCACGCTGGAGAGCACCTGCGCGGCGGCTTCGGCAGCATCTTCATCCGCGGTGTTTTCGGCAAGCATCAGATCATCGGCATCCGGTGCTTCTTCCATCACCTGAATACCCATGTCGTTGATCATTTGGATGATGTCTTCGATCTGATCGGAATCGACGATATCTTCCGGCAGATGGTCATTGACCTCGGCATAGGTCAGATAGCCTTGCTCCTTACCACGTTGGACAAGAAGCTTCAGCTGTGACTGCGGGTTTTGCTCCATAAGACGGTATCCACACTTAATTCGTTTGATTGGTGTCGGCAGACGGGCTGTCGACATTTAAAGCGAGGGCGTACTTATATTATTGCCGCTGCGCCTCTGCGCGGCTGTCGGGGGCTTCCCGATCGATACTCGGCACTTAAGCCGTTAAATACTTTTCCTTCACGTTGTTCTGCGTTTTCTTACTGCTTTGATACAACGTGAAGGATATTGTCTGTCATTTATTTTTTCGCCAGCTCCTGGCTGATGGTCCAGAGCTCCCGGCGTTCTTCACTGCTTAAACCGTGTGTGCGATCGCGAGCTATCAACTCTTCCTGTCGCAGTTCCAGCAGTGAATCAAACATATGGTTGAGCGAGTCGGTGAAGGTTTGTTCAGCGATGTCTTTATCTGCTATATCGTCCCACATCGACAGTTTTTCAAGGGTTGCCGCCTCTTTTGTGCCGCGATATTGCTCTAAAAGTTGCCCGGTTGTCAGACCAGGCTGCGCCAGACAGCTCTTCACCAGTTCGCTGAACAGGCTCAGTCCCGGCATTTTGCGCGAGTCCAGTCCCTCCAGCGGCGGGACTAACGGCGCCAGATCCGGGTTTTGCACCAGCAGTCCTATCAGTATACGCATGGTCGTGCGTTTTAGCTGCGGTGCGGGACGCGGCGCGCCATTTTCCGCCTGTTTTGGCATTAATCGTTCAAGCTGCGCGTCATCTAAAATGCCCAGCTTATTGCCCAACTCCTGACGCAAATAGATGCGCAGCGTTTCGCCCGGGACCTGGGTTATCAGCGGCAGCGCCAGCGTGCTCAGCTGCGCGCGCCCGTCCGGAGTACTCAGATCGACCTGCGGCAGCAGGCTGTTAAACAAGAACGTGGAGAGCGGCTGAGCCTGCTCCATCCGCGCCTCGAACGCCGCTTTGCCCTCTTTACGCACCAGCGTATCCGGGTCTTCGCCGTCAGGCAGAAACATAAAGCGTAGCTGGCGACCATCGGTCATGTACGGCAGCGCCGTCTCCAGCGCGCGCCAGGCGGCATCGCGGCCGGCCCGGTCGCCGTCGTAGCAGCAGATGACGTTATTCGTCACCCGGAACAGCAGCTGGATATGGTCGGCCGTGGTCGAGGTACCCAGCGAGGCCACGGCATAATTAATGTCGTACTGCGCCAGCGCCACGACGTCCATATACCCTTCGACAACCAGCAAACGCGGTGGTTCGGGGTTATCCTGCTGCGCTTCATACAGGCCATACAGCTGGCGGCCTTTATGGAATATGTCGGTTTCCGGGGAGTTCAGATACTTCGGCAGGGCATCGCCCAGCACCCGTCCGCCAAACCCAATCACCCGGCCTCGCTTATCGCGGATGGGGAACATCACCCGTTCGCGGAAGCGGTCGTAACTGCGTCCCTGATCGTTGGTGACCAGCATGCCGGCATCAATAAGCGACTGGCGGTTTTCCTGATTGCCGCCAAACCGTTTTAAAACGTTATCCCAACCTGGGGGAGCATAGCCGATGGCAAAGCGCGTAATCACCTCGCTGCTTAACCCCCGTTTCGCCAGGTACTGGCGCGCAGGATCGGCGGCGGGCTGCATCAGAGACTGTTGATAAAACGCATTCAGACCATCCAGTAACTGGTAGAGGTTCTGCCGTTGATGGCGCTCTATCTGGCTGGGTCCGTTGCCTGCTTCATAAGGCACTTCGAGGTTGTGCATGGCGGCCAGCTCTTCGACCGTTTCCACGAACTCGAGCTTGTCGTAGTTCATCAGGAAGTCGATAGCATTGCCGTGCGCCCCGCAGCCGAAGCAGTGGTAAAACTGTTTTTCACCGTTGACGGTGAAAGAGGGGGTTTTTTCGTTATGGAACGGACAGCACGCGTGAAAATTTTTGCCCTGCTTTTTCAGCTTTACCCGCGCATCGATCAGATCGACGATGTCGGTTCTGGCAAGCAGATCGCTAATAAATACACGTGGAATTCGTCCAGCCATAAGCCCCGTTATTTCTGATGACTATAAACGAAAATAAGCCGCGCATTCCTTTCGGAAGCACGGCCTTACAACTACAACTCGGTCTGAATTGAGAGCGTCGCTCTCAACAGATTAGTACAGACGAGTACGGCGTGCGTTTTCGCGAGCCAGTTTCTTCGCGTGACGTTTCACTGCAGAAGCTTTAGCGCGCTTACGTTCGGTAGTCGGTTTTTCATAGAACTCACGACGACGAACTTCCGCCAGAACACCTGCTTTTTCGCAGGAACGCTTGAAGCGACGCAGAGCTACGTCGAACGGCTCGTTTTCACGTACTTTAATTACCGGCATGTGCCTCTCACCTTTGATTAATTCGGTTTGCCGCTGGCCGCAATGCCAGCTTATTTCAAAATGGTGCGGAATTTTACTGCAACTACTGCTGCTTTGTAAAGCACCGGCGCCTTTTTTGAAAGGGACTTTTATAAGGGTGAGGAGTATACACGAAGAGAGCACCAGGGGTGAGCAAAGTTTTACATCGCCGGTCATTGGACCTACACTGCGCGGTATTGAAGCGAGGTAAAACAACTCATGCGTGTACTGGGCATTGAAACATCCTGCGATGAAACCGGCATCGCGATTTATGACGACCAGCAAGGTCTGTTAGCCAACCAATTGTATAGTCAGGTGAAACTGCATGCGGATTACGGCGGCGTGGTGCCGGAGCTGGCATCGCGCGACCACGTGCGCAAAACGGTGCCGCTGATCCAGGCGGCGCTGAAAGAAGCCGGTCTGACGGCGAAAGATATCGACGCCGTCGCCTATACGGCGGGTCCAGGCCTGGTCGGCGCGCTGCTGGTCGGGGCGACCGTTGGCCGGGCGCTGGCCTTCGCCTGGAACGTGCCGGCGATCCCGGTACACCATATGGAAGGGCATCTGCTGGCGCCGATGCTGGAAGATAATCCGCCGGCGTTCCCGTTCGTCGCGCTGCTGGTTTCCGGCGGCCACACCCAGTTGATTAGCGTCACCGGTATTGGTCAGTATGAACTGCTGGGCGAGTCGATTGACGATGCGGCGGGCGAAGCCTTTGATAAGACGGCGAAACTGCTGGGACTGGATTATCCCGGCGGGCCGATGCTGTCGAAAATGGCGTCCCAGGGCACCGAAGGCCGCTTTGTCTTCCCGCGGCCGATGACCGACCGTCCGGGGCTGGACTTTAGCTTCTCCGGCCTGAAGACCTTCGCCGCCAACACCATTCGCAGCAACGGCGACGATGAGCAAACCCGCGCCGACATCGCCCGGGCGTTTGAGGATGCGGTCGTCGATACGCTGATGATTAAATGTCGCCGCGCGCTGGAGCAAACCGGCTTTAAGCGTCTGGTGATGGCGGGAGGCGTGAGCGCCAACCGTACCCTGCGGGCGAAGCTGGCGGAGATGATGCAAAAACGCGGCGGCGAGGTGTTCTACGCCCGCCCTGAGTTCTGTACTGACAACGGCGCGATGATCGCCTACGCCGGCATGGTGCGTCTGCAAACCGGCGCCAAAGCCGAGCTCGGCGTGACGGTTCGCCCGCGCTGGCCGCTGGCCGAGCTGCCTGCCGCCTAACGCATCCTGAAACAGGCCGACGTCACGTCGGCCTGCCTTCCTGACTACTCCATACTTTTACACAGCGAGCAGATGGCTCCCTGATGCTTGTGCGAGTGCATCACGTCCGGGCGCTCGTACTCTTCCTCACAGCTAACGCATTGATACACGGTGGTGGAGGCGTTCCCCGCCGCGTCATAGCGCGGCTCGGCGATGCCGTCATCCACCTGCTTAATATAGTAGCGCCCGCGGGTAAGGAGCCCCATCAGCGGGGTCATGACAAAGGCAACGACCAGCGCAATCAGCGGCGAGAACGGCGCCAGCGTCGCCCCCAGCAGACCGAAGAAGGCGCAGATCGACAGCCCGGCGGCCAGACCAAAGGAGACCACGCCCACCGGGTTAACGTTGTAGATCATGCCGCGGCGATACTCCGGCTGCGCCGGCGCCAGCTTGAGCAAGCCTTTATTAAAGGTGATGTCGGTCGCCACCACCACGACCCAGGCGATGGCGAAGTTGGAGTAAAAGCCGAGGATCCACGACAGGGCGCTGAACATATCGCCCTCCATCAGCGCCAGGGCAATCGCCAGGTTGACCACCACAAAAATAATCCGTCCCGGATAGCGTTTGGTGGTGCGGGTCCAGGCGCTGGTCCACGCCAGCGAGCCGGAGTAGGCATTGGTGACGTTAATTTTGATCTGCGAGATCACCACCAGCACCACCGCCAGCGTCAGGGCCAGCCAGCCGGGCACCAGGTTATCGAAGACGCTGACGAACTGCTGCACCGGTTCGGTATTGTGCACCGCCGGGAAACGGGTCAACAGATAGAAGCCGAGGAAGGCGCCGATGATCTGTTTGATCGCCCCTAACACCACCCAGCCCGGGCCGGCGGAAAAGACCGCCAGCCACCAGCTTTTACGATTCTCCGCGGTCTTAGGCGGCATAAAGCGCAGGTAATCAATTTGCTCGCCAATCTGCATGATCAGCGACAGGCATACCCCGGCGCCGAGCATGATGGCGGTAATATCCACCGTCGACGCGCTGTTTTTACCGGCGAAATGCAGGAAGCCGTCCACCAGCTGCGGATCTTTGACAATCAGCCACACCACCGGCACCACCATCAGCACCAGCCACAGCGGCGTGGTCCACACCTGCAGGCGGGTCAGGGCTTTCATGCCATAGACCACCAGCGGGAGCACCATCAGGGTGGCGATCAGATATCCCATCCACAGCGGGATCCCGAGGCCCACCAGCAGGCCCTGGGCCATGATCGAGCCTTCGAGGGCGAAGAAGATAAAGGTGAAGCCGGCAAAAATAATGCTGGTGATCACCGAGCCGAAATAGCCGAAGCCGGCGCTGCGGGTGATCAGGTCAAGGTCAATGTTGTAGCGCGCGGCGGTGATCGCCAGCGGAATGCCGGTGAGGAAGATCACCAGCGCCGCCACCAGGATCGAATAGATGGCGTTGCTGGTGCCCCAGGCCATACCGATGCTGGCGCCGATGGAAAAGTCGGCCAGATAGGCGATGCCGCCCAGCGCGGTGACCGCGACGACGCCCGGACCCCAGCGGCGAAAGCTCAGCGGGGCGTAACGTAAGGTGTAATCTTCTAAGGTTTCCCGGGTACCGGAAGTCCGCGTTGTCGCGGGTAATTCAGGGTTAAGATCCAGTGATGACATAGTCATTCCTTAATGGTTAGGCATGACTTGAATTAGCAAACCTTATGCCATATTGCAGGGCAGGCGTGGCGCGGAGGTGGAGGCAGGATGATATAAAGAGAGAGCAGAGGCTGCACCATCCGGACGCGCTTGCGCCCGGCTGGTGCAACAGGCCTATTTGCCAAGCATGCCTTTGTCTTCGAGGAAGGCGATAATGGTGCTCAGGCCGTCGCCCTGCTTCAGATTGGTGAAGGTCCATGGGCGATCGCCGCGCATACGCTGGGTATCGCTCGCCATCACCTCCAGCGACGCGCCCACATAGGGGGCAAGGTCGGTTTTATTGATCACCAGGAAATCGGATTTGGTGATCCCCGGTCCGCCTTTGCGCGGGATCTTCTCCCCTTCGGCCACATCGATGACGTAGATGGTCAGATCCGCCAGCTCCGGGCTGAAGGTGGCGCTCAGGTTATCGCCGCCGCTTTCCACGAAGATAAGGTCGAGGTTACCGAACTTTTCACTCAGCGCTTCCACGGCGGCGAGGTTCATTGAGGCATCTTCGCGGATCGCCGTATGCGGGCAGCCGCCGGTTTCCACACCGACGATGCGTTCAGGCGCCAGCGCGCCCGCTTCGGTGAGGATGCGCTGATCTTCTTTGGTATAGATGTCGTTAGTGACCACCGCCAGCTGCCAGGTATCGCGCATCGCTTTACACAGTGCTTCCAGCAGAGCGGTTTTACCGGAGCCGACCGGGCCGCCGACGCCGACGCGCAGCGGGTGTTTATAAGAGTTCATGGCTTCTCCTAGGAACGGAATAATCGAGAGTATTGGGTTTCATGCCGGGCAGAGGCGATAGCGGCGAGCGGGGTGGCCGATCCGATATCGCCGTCCGGCGCGGCCAGCGCGCGGGGCATCTCGGCCGCGTAGTGGTCACAAAGACGTAAAATCAGCTGCTGGGCGGCCTGCTGGCCGAAGGGGACCAGCTTGACGCCGGCCATCACGGCGCTCTCAATCCAGCTGTAGCCCAGGCTGAGGGCCATCTCGGGCAGGGCGATACGCCAGCGCACGCCGAGCCAGGCCATCCCGGCGAGCTGGCTTTGCTGGCACAGGGAGCGCCACGGCGGCGGACAGTCCGGCTGCCAGTCGCTCAGCAGACGGGCAAACGCCGCGCCGCGGTTGCGCTCTTCCTCCCGCAGTTCACGAGTTTCCCGGCAGGCCAGCAGATAGGCGGTCCAGCGCTGGGCCGCAGCGATATCGCCTTGTTCGCAGGCGCGGTACAGGCGGGCGAACAGCGGCAGGTCAACGGTAAAAAAGCCTTCCGTCATCTGGCGTCGCTGCCAGCGCTCGAAGGCCGCGACGTCCGGCACCCAGCCGGCTTCCACAGCCCACTCCAGCCCCTGGGACCAGCTGTAACCCCCTACCGGCAGGTTGCTGCTGGCCAGCTGCATCAGCCGCAGGCGTTGTTCCGCTGTCGACATGCTAGTGGCTGTGAGCGTGGTGGTCATGATGAGCATGATGATGACCGTGGCTCTCGCTGGCGTAAGCGCCGGCTTCCGGCTCGAACGGCAGCTGGCCAAAGGTCACCGTCAGGCCGAACTGGCGCAGCATATCGTCCAGCACGTGATCGTGATGGTAGCGCAGCTCGCCCGGCATGATCTGCAGCGGCACGTGACGGTTGCCGAGGTGGTAGCAGGCCTTCGCCAGCATAAACGGATCGTCGCAGCGCACTACCGACACCCCTTCATCAGCGGCAATCACCTGCACAAACTCGGTGCCTTCTTCGTTGCTGAGCACATCGCCGCCGCGCAGCAGCAGGCCGCGGGGCAGCAGCAGGCCGGCTTCCCGGCCATCGTTGAGGGTGACCTTAACCCGGCTTTTGACGCGAACATCAATCGGCAGCGTAACGCTGGCGGTCGCGGCGGCGGGGATCTCCAGACGTTGAGTTAAATAAAGCATCCGCTCTCCTTAAAACAGAAAATATCGTTGCGCCATCGGCAGAACGTCTGCCGGCTCGCTGGTGATAAGTTCGCCATCCACCCGCACCTCATAGGTCTGGGCGTCGACGGTGATGTTAGGCTGCAGGCTGTTGTGCACCATGTCGGCTTTCTGCACCGTACGGCAGCCTTTCACCACGGCGATCGCGCTGCGCAGGTTCAGCCGCTCGGCAACGCCATTGGCTGCCGCCGCCTGCGACAGGAAGGTGAGGCGGCAGTGATGGCGGGCGCTGCCCAGCGCGCCAAACATCGGGCGGTAGTGCACCGGCTGCGGGGTCGGAATAGAGGCATTGATATCGCCCATCGGCGCGATGGCGATCATGCCGCCTTTGATCACGGTGGCCGGTTTCACGCCGAAGAAGGCTGGCGACCAGACCACGAGGTCAGCCAGCTTACCCACCTCAATGGATCCGACTTCGTGTGCGATGCCGTGGGTCAGCGCCGGGTTGATGGTGTATTTGGCGATGTAGCGCTTCACGCGGAAGTTGTCGTTATCCCCGGTCTCCTCCGCCAGCGCTCCGCGCTGCACCTTCATGCGATGCGCCACCTGCCAGGTGCGGAGAATCACTTCCCCGACGCGGCCCATGGCCTGCGAATCGGAGGAGGTGAGCGAGAAGGCGCCGAGATCGTGCAGCACGTCTTCCGCAGCGATGGTTTCCCGGCGAATGCGCGACTCGGCAAAGGCCACGTCCTCGGCGATGTCCGGGTCCAGATGGTGGCAGACCATCAGCATATCGAGATGTTCATCGATGGTGTTGAGGGTGTAGGGCAGCGTTGGGTTGGTGGACGACGGCAAAATGTTCGGGTGGGCGCAGGCGGTGATGATGTCCGGCG